>Ga0209379_10001735_pt1 | contig 13833 bp, 11 predicted proteins | sample tdDd001_FD_187124 | JGI IMG/M metagenome (GOLD analysis project Ga0209379, IMG submission 187124) | Marine sediment microbial communities from the Atlantic coast under amendment with organic carbon and nitrate - tdDd00.1 (SPAdes)... | ecosystem: Environmental > Aquatic > Marine > Coastal >...
CTGCAGCTGCAGCAAAAGCCATATCAATCCATGCTGCACCCGTTTGATGCATCATACCAACACCGTGGTTTAAACACCAAGTTGTTCCAACGATCATACCAGCTGCCATCCAGCCACCAATCGGACCCCAATCGTCTACGAATTTACCCCAAAGTAAACGAATTAAAAATGGGAATATAAATGCTCCCGCAAAAGTAGATATTGCCAAAGGTAATGTCATAAGTAATTCTCCTCTCACTACGTATCGTATTAAGCAGCTTTATCTGCTTCTGCTTGACGTTCCGCCGAAACCTTTTCCATTTGTACTGCCATGATTCCACCTGCAATACCGCCAACAATAACGATACCTAATGTAGGTAATGAATCAACACCAGCTTGGATTCCATTTTCAAACATTCCGCGCGCCATACCGCATACACCAATTCCCAAAGCCATATCTACCCATGACCCTTCGTTATTATGTACACCAACGTAGTGATTTAAATGCCACATCGTACCAATAATGACAAGACCAGCTACCCAGCCTCCACCAATGCCATATGCACCAGCAAATGCTCCCCATACACTCATTACAAATATACCTGCAATGGCCGAACCTAAAACTGTACCTACATGTTTCATTTGTGCACCCCCCAATGAATTTAGTGCGTTTTTTGCAGAATCACATATTGAATATAAAACGTGTAATCCCCCATTGATAAACTTCTTATTCTTTAAAAAGTCCATCAACTCTCTATTACGACATTTCGTCATCTAATACGTTTGAATAATAGCGAAAATAAAATGTTTTTCACTTGAAACTCATACACACATCTGAGTTTCTAAAATAATTTGATCCTACAAAATTCGCATTGCCAATTGTACTCATTGTTCATTGCAAGTAGCGTGCCAATTCTGAATTTACTGACATTTCAACGCATTATCGATCACATCAACATATTTAGTTGATACTTTTTACCACGTTTTTAGTAAAAAAAATGGAAGTTGATACTTTTTACCAACGCAGTTTCAGATTCGCACCTACCGAGGTACTATTGATCTTCTGCTATTTATTATGAAGACAATAGTAATAAACATATAGAAAAAGTCTTTATAAATAAGTAATAACCTTTTTATAGTTAGCCACCACTTATTCAATCATAACAGATTTGTACTCGATAGATAATATGTTATGATTAAAACTGTAGAAATTATACACATTTTATTTTATTTGTATTAGAGGAGGATATTACATGAATGCATTTATTGCAGAGGCCATTGGTACAGGTTTCATTATTCTATTTGGGTGCGGAGTTGTTGCCGGATCTGTACTAAAAGACACAAAGTCAAACAATTCTGGCTGGATTGTTATTGCTATTGCTTGGGCTATAGGCGTAACATTAGGTATTTATGCCGCTGGACAAATTAGCGGTGCTCACTTGAATCCTGCCGTAACGATTGCACTTGCAATTATTGGTGAATTTGAATGGAGTCAGGTACCCGTTTATATCGCAGGCCAATTCACTGGTGCAATGATCGCTGCAACATTAGTTTGGTTAGCTTACTTTCCACACTGGGAAGCAACTCCAGACAAAGATCTTAAATTAGCTGTTTTTTCAACTGGCCCAGCTATTAGACACAGTATGTCAAACTTTATCACTGAGTTTATAGCTACTTTTATACTTCTTTTCGCTTTATTAGCAATTGGTACAAATGAATTTACCGAAGGATTGAATCCGCTTATTGTAGGTGTATTGATATTAGGACTGGGCTTATCTTTTGGTGGCCCTACAGGTTACGCTATTAATCCTGCAAGAGATTTAGGCCCACGCATCATGCACGCTTTACTTCCTATTAAAGGAAAAGGACATTCTGACTGGGCATATGCATGGATTCCTGTATTAGCTCCCATTTTAGGTGGAACACTAGGTGCACTAACGTATAGTTTCATTTTCTAAAAAAATCAAACAAAAACAGATAAAAGTCCAAAGGCAAATGCCTTTGGACTTTTTTAGTTATTAAGAATCATATTCAACTTTAAATTAAAAGTTACTTCATATATTCCTATCTACTTTTTATCATCGTTCGATAACAAACTACTTCCAATATTCTTTAATTCGGAAACTACATCTTGCATCATACGCTCGTTATTGATCTCTCTCTGTTCTGCTTGTGCTTTTTTTTCCTTATACTTATTAATACCATATGGATCATTTTTCATCATGTTTTCCCCTATCATTTATGATTATTATTTATTGTACGGTCATTCCACCGTTTTGATCTTTTACATCGAACCAGTCTTTTGTATTGTTAGCAATCTTAACCAAAGCAAGCATTAAAGGTACCTCTACTAAGACACCTACTACAGTAGCTAAAGTTGCTCCAGAATTCAAGCCAAATAATGAAATTGCAACAGCTACGGCTAGTTCAAAGAAATTACTAGCGCCGATCATTGACGCTGGTGCAGCAATATTATGAGGTAATTTCCATAGTTTAGACCATATATAGGCAACACCAAATATTAAAAACGTCTGAATAGTCAAAGGAATTGCTATTAATACAATATGAAGTGGATTCTTCAGAATGACGTCACCTTGGAAAGAGAAAATAATGACCAAAGTTAAAAGTAAACCAACGATGGTAATATTATCAAACTTTTTCAGGAATACATTCTCAAAATAATCCAACCCATGCTTTTCTATTACACTTTTTCTTGTTAAGAACCCACCAACCAGTGGAATTACAACAAATAGTATAACTGATAAAAACAATGTATCATATGGAACTACAACATCACTTATCCCTAATAAAAACGCTACGATTGGTGTAAAAGCAACTAAAAGGATTAAATCATTTACTGCAACCTGAACAAGTGTATAAGCAGGATCACCTTTTGTCAAGTGACTCCATACAAATACCATAGCAGTACAAGGTGCAGCTCCTAATAAAACGGCACCCGCTAAATAGTCTGACGCAAGATCTAAAGGAATAATCGATTTGAATACAACTTTAAAGAAGAAAGCTGCTATGAGATACATAGTAAAAGGCTTTATCAGCCAGTTAGTTACACACGTAACCGTTAATCCTCGAGGTTTCTTTGTCGCTTCAACAATACTCAAGAAATCAATTTTTAACATCATTGGATAAATCATTAACCAAATTAGTAGGGCAACTGGAATAGATACATGAGCGTATTCGAAGCGGCTCAAAGTTTGGGGAACAACCGGTAATATCTGACCAATTCCCACACCAATTATAATACATAATCCAACCCACACAGTTAAGTAGCGTCCAAAAAAATCTAAGTCTTGATTCTGTAAACTTTCTATCTTATGTTCTTTCATTCTTTCCCTCTCCTAACACGCTTTATACAAACCAATTAATTAAACATACATATAGCATACTTCATTATTCGCAGCTTATTCGATACACTTAGTATCAACATTTAAGCATATGCAATCATCTTTACTTAATGAAATAGCCTCAATATATGCACATATCTCACCAAACTTAGCTTTATGCAAGTAGTAAATACGCCATTTCCCATCTTTTCTAAAACCTACTAGACCAGCACGTTCTAACACTTTAAGGTGATGCGACACTGTAGGTTGCGTTAATTCAAGACCTTCCATTACATCGCAAACACAAAGGTCGCCACAAGACAACATATCAATAATATTTATCCGCGTTTCATCAGCTAATGCTTTTAAACTCAAAATTGTAGTTTCCAATAGCGCCTCCATATAGACATATTTAAATTCATCTATATGATAGCTTGATTTGTCTCTAGTGTCAATGATAGTTGACGAGTTTACAAAGATTTAACTTTCATTGGATCTATGTATAGAATTACTTTTAAAATAAATGAACTTGCATCCACAATATAAACTATTCAATACAAAAAGCGAACTGCAATTATGTTATTTGCAATTCGCTTAATTTCTATATTAACAATTTATTATTTTTTAATACTAATAGCTCACAACAACTACATATCCCATATTTCTTGATTACTCGTCGAAACTCCTAATGCCCCAGCCTTTAAGCTTTCTATTACATCACTCTTTTTTTCAATTAACCCACCTGTAATAATTGGAACCCTTACTGATTTAGCTAATTTCTCAGTAATTCGCGGCATGATCCCTGGCATTATCTCAACAGCATCGGGTTTATATTTCTGAACAGCTTTTAGTGCTGATTCTACTGAAATTGAATCCAATATAAAACATCTTTGTATTGCAAAGAGATTTAGCTCCTTGGCTTGCCTTACAAGATTGCCTTTAGTAGTTATAATACCATCTGGCTTAATTTCTTTAGCAATATATTCTAGAGCTATATGATCTCGTGAAAAACCTTCTAATAAATCCAAATGAATAAAAACGAGCATATCATGATCTTTCACTCTACTTACAAAACTGCCTAATGTAAAAATGTTTCCTGTTAGCAGAAAAACAATTTCACAAGGTGATTCTATTGCTTGATCTAATTTTTTAATATCACCAACAGCTGCAATTACTGGACTGTTGTGAATTTTGTCGTAAAATGGTGTCGCCATCGTTACCTCCCTTCCTAATATATATCTAATAATGTTCCTTAATAAATATTCGCTATTAAGAACATATACCCTTCTATTAGAAATCTACAAAAACTTAATCATTAATTATACGCTGTAACTTATTAGCTAAAAAGCGATCTTTTATCTTTAAGTCTGCTATATAGGTTTCCTTATTAAAATCATTCTGTAACACATTACCGTAAAGGATGGTTTCTATGGTCTTACGAATTTCGTTTTTTGTATCAAAATTTTCTATGGTTTCTTCTTTATATAACCTATTTAATGTTAATAATAAAGATTCCTTTAAAATGTTCTTTTGTACTCGATTATGTTCTTTCAAATCTATTTCATCTAATTTATTAACCCAAAGTTCCTTGTTTTCTTCGTGTAATAGTGTAACTAAGTATTTTAAATACCCTATCGAACAATGTTTACCCGTACACGTAGAGCACACTTTCTCTCCATGACAAGCGATTTCAACATTGTCTTCCATGCTTTCCCTATACGAATGTAATGAAGCAGCTGCTTTTTGAAATGCAGTTACTTGATCTGTTCTTGCAAGTACATAATATCTTCTAAATAGAAAACTATAAACAACCATTGCCAAGATGACGATCGTTGTATTTATAACACTTTCCTCAATCATACTCCCAAGTTTTATGAGTCCATAAATTAGGAAAATAGCTGATGAACCATATTTAATCATATGTTCTTGAATCATAGAGCCGAATTTAAGACCAAGAGCTATCCCTATGCCACTTGTTAGCAGCATACCTGATGTTGTACCCAACAATGTTATGAAGGCATTACGATTATCTACAGCAAGAGTAACAGCTGTTAACTGCGTCTTATCCCCTAATTCCCCAACAAAAAATAAAACCGCAACTGCTATCATAGGAATCCGACTAATACTTTTTTCTTCTTCCTCTTCGTCACTATCATACTTTAAAGTCCAGTAGGCAAAAAGAATAAACAAACCGCCCGCAATAAGCTGTACAGTTTTTATTGGTACAAGCCGCATAAGACCCATACCTAAGAAAATTGCTATGCCATGATTTAAAAAGCTTCCTATAAGGATACCTAATAATACATCCTTTAATTTATAGCGTGTGGCAAGGACCATAGCAAGGACTTGAGTTTTGTCACCCATCTCTGCTAAAAATATAAATCCCAATGCTTTTAAATAAATATCCATACACACCTCGACGTTCAATAATATACTATTTAACATAAATTGTATTACTATATGATAGCAATCCGATAACAAGCATACCATACTCTTTTTAAAGTAGAAAGAATTCAAGTCTATCGTTATAATACCCTTTTTAGACTTTTAATATCTTCATTCGACATCTATATAGCGTATCCAAATATTACATGTAGTTCTTAGGCTTAATTGATGATAAAATAGAAAGAGTTGTGAATTGAGTCTACAAATCTTCAGGAGGATTTTATGAAATATATTATATTGATTATTGTTGGTTACTTATTAGGAAGTATTCCTTTTTCCTTTTTAGCGAGTAAATACTTAGGTAAAATAGATATCCGCCAGTATGGAAGTGGTAACTCTGGCGCTACAAATGTTTATCGGGTTTTAGGTAAAAAAGCAGGTGCATTTGCCTTTTTAGGTGATTTTTTAAAGGGATTAGCTGCTGCTTTAATCGGCCGTGCTATTCTTGGCGACATAGATGGCGCTGCAATATGTGGTGGCGTTGCAATGATCGGCCATTGCTACCCTGTATGGATTGGTTTTAAAGGTGGTAAAGGTGTTGCTACTACAGCTGGCATGATTTTAGGAATGAATCCAGTATTGTGGGTTATTATTTTGGTAATTCAGTTTAGTATTATATTCGCCACAAAGTATGTCTCATTAGCATCCATAGTATCTGCAAGTTTATTACCTGTAATAGGTCTTTTATTAAATCTTGAGAATTCATTTGTTATGTACACATTTGCTATTGGCGCTTTTATTGTATACAGACATAAAGAGAATTTAGGCCGCCTCATTAGGGGTGAAGAGAACAAACTTACTAAGTCTAAGGCTGATAAGTAATTGTCGAAAGACAAATGTCAAAAGTCTTAAGTTTTAATTCGAAAGAACCCAAAATAATATTTAAAGCGAGGAATTCTTAAAAAGAATCCTCGCTTTTTTATATTGCTAGATGAACTATTCTTTTGAATTATCATTGGTCTTTTGACATAGGACTTTTGACAGTAATTAAAGTTTTACCGCTTTTGCAGACAATACATTGTCTGCATCTTCTAGTCGATTCAAAACACTTTCAGGTATATTTCCGTCAATATTAAGAACCATCATTGCCTTCTCGCCAGCTTCTTTACGCCCTAGCTGCATGGTTGCAACATTGATTTTCTCTTCTCCTAGGACTGCACCTACTGTACCTACTACACCTGGTACATCCATATTTCTAATAACTAGAACATTTGCTCCAGGTGCTATATCCATTTCGTAACCGTTAATTTCTACGAGTCTACCTTCACCTTTTGATGATAGATTCCCACCAAATGTAACAGATCCTTTTTCGTTCTTAATGGTTATTCTAAAATAACTTGTAAATCCGTCAAAGTAATCAGAACTCTTTTTCTCTTCTATTACAATACCACGTTGTTCTGCAATGAGTTTTGCATTAATATAGTTAATCCTCTCAGAAATGATAGTCTCAAGTAGACCTTTAATACCCGCAATTGATATCATTCCTGTTTCTTGCTCTGCTAGATCTCCAAAGTACTCTAGTTTAACCATTTCTATTGGACTAGAGTAAAGTTGGTAATACATTTTCCCAAATTTTTCTGCCAGTTCAATATAAGGTTTTACAGCATCTAACTCATCTCTATGCATAGTAGGTAAATTTAATGCATTGGGTACGATTTCGCCTTTTAAACCAGCAATAACTTGATTAACAACTGTCATCCCAACGTTTAGTTGTGCTTCTAATGTACTTGCTCCTAAATGAGGTGTAACAATAACATTTTCATAGGCATAAAGCGGATTTTCATATCTTGGCTCAATTTCATGTACATCAATACCTGCACTGGCTATTTTACCAGATTTAATACCTTTTAAAATAGCTGATTCCTGAATTATTCCCCCACGTGCGACATTGGTTACACGTACACCGTTCTTCATAATATCTAAATGACCTTCATTAATCATATGAAAAGTTTCTTTAGTTTTAGGCGTATGAACAGTTATGAAATCTGATTCCTTAATTAAATCTTCAAGATTCTCTCTTTTTTCAACATGGTAGCGTTTAAAACGATCTTCAGATATATATGGATCGTATGCTATTACGTCCATACCAAACCCTTTCATTCGTTGAGCAACCAATGATCCAATACGTCCCAAACCAATAATACCAATTGTCTTTTTATATAGCTCAGAACCTTTAAATGGTCCTCTATCCCATTTTCCTTCTCTTAAAAAACCATTAGCCTGAGGAATATTTCTCGATTGGGTTAATATGAGTGCTATGGTATGTTCTGCAGCTGACATAGTGTTACTTTCAGGTGTATTTGCGACAATAATACCACGTTTTGTCGCTTCAGCTACATCTATATTATCTGTACCATTACCTGCACGACCAACCATTTTCAGTTTTGGAGCAACACTCATTAATTCTGAATCTATTTGAGTTACACTTCTTACAACAATGCCATCATACTCTTTAATACGCGTCAAAAGATCTTCTCTAGATAAATCATAGCAAACATCAACATCAAAATTCTGTTTCAACTTTTCTATTGCTTCTTGTGCAACACTTTCTGTAACTATTACTCTTTTCATGATTGCTTTCCCCCTTGAACTTAGTAAGTAGAATAAGCCAAATCCACTTACATGCTGATAGTTTATCTAAAATCCATAATGTCTCTCTCTATCAAAATGGACTTCTTCGCTTGCAATTCGATCTTTGCATTATTTTGATCTATTATTGAACAATTTTGACATCATAATAATACGTTAGTACACTAAAGTCAATAGCAATTCAGTAACTTTTATGCGGAAAATGTTTTCCAATTTGTATTCTTTGACTAAAATCGTATGTGATATAACGAATATAACTCTTATTTTATTCCTTTTTGTTCACAATGGACGTACAAAACTGTAACAACTTATAAATTCTTAAGATATAAAAAAGGTAAGTTATAAAAGTTAATAAAATCATCTGTGTATATCTCTCGTTAAATTTTTTTTACCGTTTTGCCTTTGATTAACATAAAACCGTAGATTTTTCCTTTTGTTTCATGTATAATTTATACTTGTGAATAGAATCTCAATTAATTGGTATTACACTACAGGAGACAAATAAAAATGAGTATTTTAACCGTTAAGAATTTAAACCATGGTTTTGGCGACAGAGCAATCTTTAATAATGTTTCATTTCGATTACTTAAAGGTGAACATATAGGGTTAATTGGTGCAAACGGCGAAGGAAAATCTTCCTTTATGAATATCATCACACGTAAATTAGAACCAGATGATGGTACAATCGAATGGTCGAAAAGAGTTCGTATAGGTTATTTAGACCAGCACACTGCACTTGAAAAAGGAATGACCATGCGAGATGTTCTTAAGGATGCATTTAAGTACTTATTCGATCTCGAAACTGAAATGAACGATATATGTAATAAAATGGCCGAGGCAACACCAGAAGAACTTGATAAATTATTAGAAGATATGGGGACTATACAAGATCTTTTAGATAGTAATGACTTCTACATTATTGATTCTAAAATTGAAGAAATTGCTCGAGGTCTTGGTCTATCAGATATTGGCTTAGAAAAAGAAGTCCAAGATTTAAGTGGTGGTCAGCGTACTAAAATATTACTAGCCAAACTACTTTTAGAGAAACCAGACATTCTATTACTAGACGAACCTACCAACTACCTTGATGAACAACATATAGAGTGGTTGAAAAGATATTTACAAAATTACGAAAATGCTTTTATTCTCATTTCCCATGATATACCGTTTTTAAACAGTGTAATTAATCTGATCTATCATATGGAGAATCAGGAGCTTAACCGTTATGTTGGCGATTATGACAATTTTAAAGCCATTCATGAGGCAAAAAAGAAACAAGTGGAATCTGCCTTTAAGAAACAACAACAAGAAATCGCTCAATTAGAAGACTTTGTTGCTCGTAATAAAGCCCGTGTTTCAACACGAAATATGGCAATGTCTCGACAAAAGAAACTAGATAAAATGGATCGTATCGAATTAATGCGTGATAAACCGAAACCAGAATTTCTTTTTAAACAAGCAAGAACTTCTGGAAAACTTATTTTCGAAACAAAAAATCTTATTATTGGTTATGATGAGCCTCTCTCCAAACCACTTAACCTAAGAATGGAACGTGGTCAAAAAGTTGCCCTTGTAGGTGCTAATGGACTGGGAAAAACCACTTTATTAAGAAGTATTTTAGGAGAAATTCCTGCTATAAATGGTAACGTGGAATTAGGCGATTATCAGCATGTTGGTTATTTTGAACAAGAAATTAAAGATGCTAACTACAAAACATGTATTGAAGAAGTATGGCAAACATTCCCCTCTTATACACAATACGAAGTAAGAGCAGCTTTAGCTAAATGTGGCTTAACAACAAAACACATCGAAAGCAAAGTGGTTGTATTAAGTGGTGGAGAGCAAGCCAAAGTACGTCTATGTAAACTCATTAATGATGAAACTAACATATTGATTCTTGATGAACCTACAAATCATTTAGATGTCGATGCTAAAGAAGAACTTAAGCGTGCATTAAGAGATTATAAAGGAACCATTCTCCTCATCTGTCATGAGCCAGAATTTTATCAGGATGTAGTTACAGATGTTTGGAACTGTGAAACATGGACAACTAAAATAGTTTAAACTACCAACCCTCAAGTTAATTGCTTGAGGGTTTTATCTATATATTTATTGTCTACTATCTAGTATGATTGGGGTATAAGAATAATTAAGTAGGAGGAAAATATGTCGCTATTTAATCAACCTATTAAAATGCAACTGAAAACAAAATTTATGTTAGTATATGCAATTGCTTTTATTATTATTATGAGTGTTGCTAGCTTTGTTACGTTTAAAATTGTCAACGACATTATTTCTCGTAATATTGAAAAAGAACTTGAAATTGAAGCTACTCTTATCAAAGACATGATTTTGACAGCTACCGACACATCTATTCGTAATCATTTACGAACTACTGCAGAAAATAACCTCGCTACAACTGAATATTACTATAAACAATATTTAGATGGCACACTAACAGAAGAAGAAGCAAAAAATCAAGCTTTTGGTATTATGGCATTACAAAAAATAGGTACATCTGGTTATACATATATTATTGATAGAAATGGTACGCTTAAATACCACCCTGAGCCAACACTTATTGATACCAACATCTCAGAGTACCATTTTGTAAAACAGCAAATAACACAAGATACAGGCTATATAGAGTACATGTGGAAGAATCCTAATGATGATCAAGCACGCCCTAAAGCTCTTTACATGACTTATTTTGAACCATGGGATTGGATCGTTTCTGTCTCAAGTTATAAATCCGAATTCAGCGAGCTTATTGATGTTACAGATTTTGAATCTACAATCTTGCAAGTTAAATTTGGAGAAACAGGTTACCCACTTATCATGGACAATGATGGTACTTTTTTATTACACCCTGAATTAAAAGGTATTAACACCGTTACCGAAGGATTGAAACGCGGAGATATAATAGCAGAAGTTATCGAACGAAGGAATGGTATTTTAGAATACGAGTGGCAGAATCCTAATGAAACAAAACCTAGAAAAAAAATCATGGTTTTTACCGAAGTTCCACAATACAACTGGATCGTTGGTGCCACAAGTTATAAAGACGATTTTTATAGTTCCTTAGACAGCGTTAGATTTATATTTGCAATCATCCTTCTCCTTAGTCTTGTTGTTATTATATTTGTGACACAATGGATCAGCGGTTCTTTAGTCTCTCATATTAACCTTTTAAAGGATAAATTAACCCATGGTGTTGCTGGTGATCTTAATGTACGTGTGTCAGTAAATTCAGAAGATGAAATTGGGGAACTAAGCAAATACATAAATCTCTTTATTGAGTCAATGCAAACTCAAACACAACAATTAGAAGAAGAAATTAATGAGAAACATATACTAAACGGAAATCTAAAAGAAGAAAAAATTACTTTAGAAGAAATTGTTGAAGATAGAACTAAAGAACTTAACCAATACCTTATTGAACTAAAAGAAACACAGAACGATTTAATTAAAGATATTGCACACCGTAAATTAATAGAGCGCGAACTCATGGAAGCTAAAGAAGTAGCAGAACATGCAAATAAATCTAAGAGTGAATTTTTAGCAAATATGAGCCACGAGTTAAGGACACCTATGAATGGCATCCTTGGAATTACACAGGCATTCATAAAATATGACTCAAATAATCTAAAAAAAGAACAGCTGGAGTATTTAGACTTAATACAACACAGTGGAACACGATTACTCAATTTAGTAAACGACATACTAGATTTATCGAAAGTTGAAGCAGGCGAGATGCAAATAGACCTAACACCTGTATCTATTCCTACGCTAATGGAAAATACAAAGAGGTTATTCTATAGTCTTCAGAAAGGGTTCTTAGAAAACGACCTAAGTGACCTGCAGTTTATTTTAAACATTGATGAGTCAGTTCCAGATATTATTATTTCAGATGAACGAAAACTTCATCAAATTATTACTAACCTCATAAGCAATGCAATGAAATTTACGACCAAGGGCTCTATAACTCTTAATTGTTTTTTGAAAGACCACCACATTTATTTTGAAGTTGTTGATACTGGTATCGGTATAAGTAAAGAGAATATTATTAACATATTTGATAAGTTCAAACAAGTTTCAACATCGACCCATAACAAGTATAAAGGAACAGGTTTAGGTCTGAGTCTTTGTAAAGAGTTTGTTCATTTATTAGAAGGTGAAATTGAAGTTGAAAGTGAGATCAATATAGGTACAACCGTTCGGTTCTATATTAAACAAGAACCTAACCCCTACTTAAACGTTGTAAGAAATGATGTTAATGAGTCTTCTGATACTGCCATTAGTGAAAAACCATCTCATATTCAACCTCTCGTACTCATTGGAGAAGATGAGGATATTGGTCGTAAAACTATTGAACTTATGTTAAGAGGAAAGTACCGATTAATTTTTGCTATGGATGGTCAAGAAACAATCGAAAAGTATTTCGAATTTAAACCTGATTTATTACTCATTGATATAATGATGCCTGGTCTCAATGGTTACGAAGTATATTCTTACATCAGAGAACATGATCATCAAAATGAGGTGCCTATCATCGCCATAACTGCAAGGGCAATTGTTGGTGAAAAAGAAAAGATTTTGGACCATGGTTTTGATGATTATATTCCAAAACCTATTCATATGGATACGCTCTTAAATACTTTAGAGAAATACAAAACACCTGAATAGTAACAACTATTCAGGTGTTTCCTTATGTTAATGAAATTGTATTACATGAGCAAATTATAAAAGTTCAATCCCGCTCTCTGCACAAATCGTCTTCATTTCTTCTGGCCATATACTTGCTTGTACTTCGCCAATATGAGCTTTTTGTAAGAAGAACATGCATATACGCGATTGTCCAATACCACCACCGACAGTATAAGGTAGTTTCTTTTCTAAAAGCATTTTGTGGAAAGGTTGTTCTTTACGATCTTCGCAACCAGCTAACTCTAATTGCTTAGCTAATGTATCTTCACAAACTCGAATACCCATTGAAGACAGTTCAAATGCTCTATCAAGAATTGGGTTCCAGAAAATAATATCGCCATTCAATTCCCAATCATCATAGTCAGGAGCACGTCCATCATGACGTTCGCCAGACTTTAATAAACCACCAATTTTCATAATGAAGACAGCTGTTTTTTCTTTACAAATTAGATCTTCTCTTTCTTTACCTGTCTTCCCAGGATACATATCTTCTAGTTCTTGTGTTGTCACAAAGAAAATTTCTTCAGGTAAAAAAGCTTTCAGTTGTGGATATAGTTCTGATATATGTGTTTCTGTATCTTTAAATACAGAATAAATCGTTCTAACAATAGACTTAAGTGTTTGCTCACTACGATCTTCTTTTTTAATTATTTTCTCCCAATCCCACTGATCAACATAAATTGAATGTAAGTTATCCATCTCTTCATCACGTCTAATAGCGTTCATATCAGTGTAAAGACCTTTATAAGTATCAACACCATAACGGTGTAAA
>Ga0209379_10001736_pt1 | contig 13821 bp, 10 predicted proteins | sample tdDd001_FD_187124 | JGI IMG/M metagenome (GOLD analysis project Ga0209379, IMG submission 187124) | Marine sediment microbial communities from the Atlantic coast under amendment with organic carbon and nitrate - tdDd00.1 (SPAdes)... | ecosystem: Environmental > Aquatic > Marine > Coastal >...
TCCATCTTCAGAATTATAAGGTCTTGCCATAAGATGATTTACTTGTGTACTTGCTATCATATGAATAGTCCCAAATACTATTATCAAAAACAACCCATTTAAACAATTGAAAACAAAAAACTAATTCATTCTGCCTTAGGGCTTTCATATAACGGAAGCGCATCTGAGATGCCTTCGAGCTTACAAGCACTGCTCATGGCCAACTTGCTTGGACTAATGCAGTGGTGACTCGGTTAGTGAGACGAGTTTGTCCACCTAATGAGGTTATCTGTGTAGAGCTCTAAAAGCGATTCGATAACTAATACTTTCAGTTTCAGTGGACCTCTGCTCAGATGTAGTGTTATATGTTTTCAGAATCGCGATGAAGTCATTCTAGCTGATTAATCCTTCCAATGTCTCAATTGCATTCTTAACATAATCCTTCTCATTGAAATGAAGGTTCTCTTCATAACAACAGATTCTTTCCATAGAGATAACATCCTTGTACTTTCTGAGTAATAAAGCTTTTGAGTACACATCAATTAGTCTCTCTTCTATATCCGAGATATTCCGACGCTCCTTGTAGCTATTCATCACCGAGTTAAAGGACCTTTCGTCATAACATAACTTTACTACAGCTAAATCATGTATTCTGTAACCTATTGCACAATGATCAAAATCAAACACCGTCACTTTGCCAGATTCATCAACATGGATATTGCTAGGGTTTAAATCTGCATGAATTAACCCAAAAGTATCGTCGTTACAAGGTATTTCATCTAACATCACTTTCATGTCTAAAACAAACTGGTAAACAGAGTCAGGTAGTTTCAACGAATACTTAATAGAAAGCTCTTTCAACAGCTCAATAGGTTCATCGATAAGATAACCAGTATCAATCTTATATCTTTTTTTATCACTATCAAAATCATCAGACTGAATATGAATTTGGGCGATTATTTCACCTAATCTTAAGGCAGTATCATCTGTCAAATTATCTTCTAATGGATAACCATCAGCGTATGATAACAATGTCATGTACTTTCTCTCACCAGTGACTTCAATTGGAGTCAAATACTCACCTTTCAGGTTTTTAATCGGATATGACACACAAACATTTCTCGATTTCAAAAAGGTTAGGAAATCCAATTCAAAATTGATATCATTTACATCTTCAATATAATACTTATCATTCAAATAAACTCTTACGATGTATCTTCCATATTCGTTTTCTATCAAATAATGGTCATTGAAGCTTCTTCTAATGAATGAACACTTCAATGGCTCATTAAGATCATACAGATTTAATGCTTTCTCTTTGACTTTATCAGCATCAATTATTGAATTTCTATGATTCATTTAGTTTCCTTTGCTTGCGATTCTTATTACATATAACGGAAGCGCATCTGAGATGCCTTCGAACTTACAACCTACTCTCATGCTTGTGAGCATGCGAACAGCTAATGAGTTGGTGACTCGGTTAGTGAGAAGGTTTGTCCATGATAGCAAAGTCATGATGGCTCTCTTCTCAATACCAACTCATAACATCACTCTCCTATGGACCTCTGCTCAGATGTAGTGTTATGTGTTGTTGATTTTGATTTCGATTGTCACGTTATTACTCCCAATTTACTTGCTTGTTCTTATCTATTGTCAAATGAGAAACTTGTACAATTTCTACTCCGTCTCTAAATATTAACTCAATTTTCTTTATATCTTTTAACAACAATAAGTCTATTTTTTTATAATCTAACTCGCTAGTTAACTGTTCTTCAATATGCTCAACAACTTCTTTTCCAGTAAGATTTATATCATCTTTTACTTCTAGCTGAATAAAGCATTTAAATGGTTCAAAAGCTTCATATGCTTTTACCTGTTCTATGTATTCCGAAGAAAAAACACTACTCAATTCAATCTCATCAAGTTCAATTTTTGCTCTTTGACTCAGAGGAAATAATCCATTTTCAAAAAAATTGTTTTCTTCCAATATAAAATTCTTTCCAAAACGATGTCTAGTCCGAATTATTAGATTATTATCAATATAAATCCTTAATATTTTATTATTGTAATCCGAAAAATTAATCTTATCTTTCAACTCATTTGGAATGATATAAAAACTACTTTTATCGCTTAAGATTGCAGAAGAATAGTAGCCCATAAACACTTCAATATCATTCATTGAGGCATCTTTAGTGAAAAAAGTACTTAGATAAGCATCATCACCATTAAAATATAATCTTATATTTTCTAAGTTATTCAAATCTCTCGTTTCTGATAGAAAACCAATTAAATCTTCAGATTTGAACTCATCATCTTCAATAAGTTCAGATGAATCTATAGATGTCATCTTATTTGAGTATTTGATTATTGTATCTCCATCAATATACTCCAATTGTGATAACTCTGCATTGCAGCTTATAATATTCATTGACAAAACAACAACTAGTATTATCATATTAACTTTTTTCATCAAATCTCCCTTCAAAATCTATTACACATAACGGAAGCGCATCTGAGATACCTTCGAACTTACAGCCTTTGCTCATGTCAGGCTCGCCCTGACTAATGCAATGGCGACTCGGTTAGTGAGAGGGTTTGTCCATAATAACAATATCATGAATCTTCTTTTCCAAAGCTAACTAATCACGTCACTCACCTGTGGACCTCTGCTCAGATGTAGTGTTAGCTGATGTTTATTTGTTAAATTAACTTGGATTCGATATAACTCATAAGTAATTGGAATGAAGCTTCCCCTATTTTTTCTGCGCTTTTCCTTAAGAATTTTTTTAACTTACTGCCTGCAACCATTTTTTCAATTTTAGCAATATTAGGATCATTTATCTCGTTTAAACTATCAACTAACTCTCTTTTCTCAAAATTATTATTTAGTTTATGAATGCATTCCAAGAGATTTGCATCATTTTCATTATGAATTATATTACCTTCCAATCGATTAATTATGGTTAAGTTCTGTACAACTGCATTCTCAGGCAAGTTAAAGTTGCTATCTCTAAAATCTCTAAGAAGTTTTGAACTCTCAATTTCATCAGAATCATCTACTTCATACTCTAATATTTTATTTTCTACTAAGTAATCCAAATCCAATAATTTTCTCCGCATCTCATATTTGATATCAGTTAAAATTCTACGTGCTTCAATATTTAGAATCCTTGCAAGTTCTTCCTTCCTGTTACTAGAAATATTTGCTCCATCTATCAAATCAAATGATTTATCAATACTTTGTGAGAACTCCTCAATTTTAATTGGAAACTCACTCCATTCCTGATTAACAAGATCAGTATTTTCACTATCACTAAAAAATTCTATTATATAACCATCACGAGTATTTCTTTTTTTCGTTGAAAAATAGATTTCATAGATTGAATTAAGATACGTTTCAAACAGATCAATAATTTTCGCTAATTCATTACTCAAAAATCTTGCTTTTGGTATATAAAACCTCATCAATAAACCATCAGCTTTCATTTCGACAAACTCTCGTACTAAGTGTTCCAAATCCTGAGAGAATCTATAAGTACAATAATTTACCTCTTTTTCAATTACAGAATCTATAATCATATCTAATGATTCTATGACCTTATCTCGGTTATCCAATTTGAATTTTGTTAAATTTCTAGGATTAACAAAACTATAGGTATAGTCCATATTGTTCTCATAAATTAATACTAAGTGATCGTTTTTAACTACCGAATCGAAAATCGAAGCAAAAACTTTCCCATATTCCGGTAAACAAGCTCTCATCATATCAGTTTCAGCTAGTTTCCAAATGACAATGTATTTCTCTGTTTTAATCAAATCCAATATCTTATACCAATTATCTAATGAAGAAGACAAAAGTTTTACTTTATATTCAACTTTCTTCATTCTTAGAATATTTATTATACTTTCATTTTGCATATTTCCTATTATTAGAACTTTCAAAGTTTATCTCCTTACAAATAAATTTCAGCTAACGGAAGCGCATCTGAGATGCCTTCGAACTTACAACCTGCTCTCATGCTTGTGAGTCCGCGAACAGCTAATGAGCTGGTGACTCGGTTAGTGAGAGGGTTTGTCCATAATAGTAAATTTATGTAGATATGCTTCTCAAATCCACCTCATATCATCACTCACCTGTGGACCTCTGCTCAGATGTAGTGTTAAATGAAGTAATATCCTTAAGTCCATAAATATCCGAAATCTGTTCTATCATCTAAAAATTTCTCGCATCTTTCTAAGTTATCAAATTCGTGAACATAATATGGTTCACTGAACCTAAATGATTTACTTAAAATATTGCAGTAATCATATTTATCATTTAGTCTATCTCCACTGGTAGGAAATACATAGTTAAATCCCTTATCTGAAGCTAATAATGATGCACATGAAAAATATCTAATTCCAAATAAATTTGATTCATTTGACTGTGATCTAATCCATTGCATTAATAATTGAGGTATTATGTATTCTGAGGCAAATTTATCGTTTTTGCTCGTTCTAATAAATGAACAACTTGAAATCAATGGATACCAATATAGATAGTTACTTCTGACTTCCTCATCTAGCAAATCTATTTCACTAAAATATCTCTTCATATACCGATCTTTATCTCGTACTTTACTCAACATCTCCTTATCAATTCCGGTGTAGTCTCGATTGATTTCGCTTGCAGAATAAACAAAGTAGTCATAAAAATGTATTGGCTTTATTCCCATCTCAATAATATTTATAACTAGATTTGAAACACTTTCATTTCTTTCTAATTGATATCTAGATGCAATTCTTAAATCATTAAAACTACTCAGTTTAGACTCTTCGCAACACAATTCTAAGTTCGTAGCTAAATACAAGCATGGAAATCCAGCAATACTATATCTAGACGTGTCAACTTTTGATCTGTAAGAATAAGGAACATGGAAAATATCTTTCCTAGATAATGTTGCATGCATCTGAATATTACGAATACGATAAAGTTTAAAAGAATCTTTCTTACGAAAAGCTTCTTCTTGGTACCAATTCTTTTCATATATTTTAAAAGGCTCTTTCATAAGAAATGTCATTACATTACTAAATGATTTATAAGCTTCCGCAGGATAACCAGAATGATATGATTTTACTGTTTTTAAGATTTTATTAGTGATTGTATTGATTCTATTCAATTTAGCTTTTGATATATCTGGCTCCAGATAACTCAAGTAAGTTTTGAAATGACTTTCTAAGGCATAGTAAAAATCACCTCCACTCCATCTTTTGGGAAGTTGAAGTTCTAGTTTACGCATTAAATTGATATACTTGTCAATCTGATATTCTATGTTCATATCATATTCTCCTTTGGAATATTATTTCATTTAACGGAAGCGCATCTGAGATGCCATCGAACTTACAACCAGATCTCATGCTTGTGAGCCTGCGAACAGCTTATGATCTGGTGACTCGGTTAGTGAGAGGGTTTGTCCATGATAGCTGAGATCATGTTAATGCACCTAATAAATCAAACTCCTCAAATTACTATCCTGTGGACCTCTGCTCAGATGTAGTGTTAAGTGTTGTACTCATTGATAAATCAAATTGTTCTAGTCAAAATCTTCTCTTTGGTTTTGGTAAAAGCAGCATATGAATTCTCAAACCTTTCCTCATCATTCAAAATATTTTTAAAGAGATTTACTAACGCAGCTTCCCTCTCTAGTTTATATAGTTCAAATAATACACTCTTTAAGTCTAAACTGTATTCTGTAGCAATCTTATATCCCTCTATAAAATCATCTGTTAGCAAACCTGCAACAGAGATTATAGCTATTTCATATAAGGGATCTCCTATTAAACAATTTTCCGAATCAATCACATGTATTACCCCATCTTTATATATTAGATTAGGTAATCGCATATCTAAGTGAAGTAGTGACTTACTATTTTCTAACTTATGATTTTCCAAAGTATGATTCAACCTATCAACTTCATCAGAACTTACCAATGCATCTCTCAATAAAGGATTCAGTCTTTCATTGAGTAATGTACAAAAAAGTTCTTTCCAACTTATGTTCGATGTAGATTTATCCAACTTAATTGATGGTTTAATATTATTTATCTCAGCTACTATCCGCCCAATATCTTTTAATATTTCTTTTCTTTTAAACTTATCTATTTTTGTAATGTATTTATCTAAAGGCTCTCCTTCTATATAGGACATAATCTGAAAAGCTTTTTCGTTATCTCGTTTTTCTATTGAAAGTATTTTAGGACATCTATTTGGATATAACTCATTTACTAGATTATAGAAGTTCTCCTCCTTCTTAAAAATATCTAACGGAACAAACTTTTTACCGTTTGGAACTTCTGTTTCTTCTGCTGTTCTGAAAATTATTTTTTTTTCATTTTCTATCTCAACTAACCAAGTTTCGAAAGAAAATCCACCTATTAACTCTGAGCAACTAATCACTTTTTTACCAATTAAGTTTTCTACAATTTCTTTCATAGCTCATCCTTACTTCTTTTACTAGATTTAAAACTCTGTCCATTTAGGACCACTTCTATTGACTATCAATGTGTATTACACTTAACGGAAGCGCATCTGAGATGCCTTCGAACTTACAGCCTGCTCTCATGCTTGTGAGCCCGCGAACAGCTTATGAGCTGGTGACTCGGTTAGTGAGAGGATTTGTCCACATAGACACCAGCAGCTATATAGAGCTTTCAAAGCGAACTCCTCATCACTCATAAAAGTATCTGGTGGACCTTGCTCAGATGTAGTGTTATATGATGGTCTTTTATCTTTAGACACTCAAATAGTTTTCAACAAATCATTTGTATTCGAATAATTTGGTACCAGGTGGTCTTCGATATGCATAAGTATCTTCAAATAATTTTGCAGTTTCTAATAGTTTAATATCTGACAAGTAAGGCCCCACTAGTGTCATCGCAAATGGTTCACCTGAATCTTTATATCCTGCTGGCACAGTTAAAGCTGGATATCCTGCTGGTGAATATAATGCAGCTAAATGCATGTTAACAGATAGCAGCATATCTAAATTGTATTTATCTAATAAGTAATCTATTGAAGAAGAACACAAATTCTTCGTTTGCGATATATGGTTCTCAATAGAATCATGTTTTGATTCAAGTGCATCTAAAAACACTTTTTGGCCATATGGTACACAATTGTGTTCTTGGTTATATGAAACAATTTCTTCAAGATTCTTCAAATCACAAACTACATCTGGATGGTTTAAGTATTTTTTAACATTCTGTACAATTCCATATTCTATAATAGGTTTCAAATCGTAATCTTTCCAATCTACATGATCAAAATTGATTGACACTACTTCAATTCCTAGGTTCTCAAAATCCTTGATTAGTTGCGACATATCTTCACCTATAGAATGGTATACACCTACTTTATTTGTACTTGAATAATTAAGTTTTTCGGTCATATTAAGTGATTTTACTAGTTCTTCCGATCCTTCTAAATTACTACTTCCAACCATAACCTTAAATACTTTATAAACATCCTCAACAGTTCTACCTATAGGACCAGCAGTATCAAGTACGTCACTTAGTGGTATCATAAGATCTCCACTAATTAACCCCAAACTAGGTTTTATACTGACTGTGCTATTTTGACCTGCAGGTCCTATTAATGATCCACAAAACTCTGTCCCAATTGATGACATGGCTAAGTTTAAACTTACACTAACTGCTGAACCTGAACTTGAAGAACCTACTTCATAAGCACCATAAGGATTTTTTGTATGTCCACCTAATGTCGAGTATCCATCTAATGAAGGCATAGAAATGCAGTTTCCCCATTCAGCCAAATTACTCTTCCCAATAATCAGTGCATCTTCTTCTTTTAGTTTGCTAACTAAATTAGCATCTCTTAACGTTTTTGAGTTTCTAAGTACGTATGCTCCTGCTGTAGTAGGTAATGCTTCAAAACCAATTGTATCTTTCAAAGTAACTACAGTACCAAATAACTCCCCTACCAGACCAGAAGATATTTTTTCATCAATTATTTCTGCTTCGTTAATAATGTTCGGGTTGATTGAAATCATTGCATGATAATTATCAAACTGATGCATTCTATAAATATAATATTTTACTAAATCAATACAACTAATAATTCCATCTAAAAGTAATTGTTGTATTTCTATGATAGTTTTCTCAAATACAAGAGAATGTATGTAATCATATTTTTCTGAAAATGCTTCAAAATCAAACAACTCGTAATTGACTTTTTGAATAAATATTGAGTTTGCCTCTTCACCAGGCTTTAACTCGATTGTGTATATACTATCATCTGGCATCCATTACCTCCCATTGTAAATCTCCTTGTCTTTCCATTCAGAAAATAGCAACTAAAGATATCTTATTTATTTGATAAAAGACTTTCATATAACGGAAGCGCATCTGAGATGCCTTCGAACTTACAACCTGCTCTCATGCTTGTGAGCCTCGAACAGCTTATGAGCTGGTGACTCGGTTAGTGAGAGGGTTTGTCCATGATAACAACACCATCTAAATGCTCTTCTCAAACCTGACTTCTAGCATCACTCACCTGTGGACCTCTGCTCAGATGTAGTGTTAGATGATGTATCTTTGCGTTTCACTAAACTGAATGTAACTATAAAACCAATTATAAGAAATCCTGTAATGTACACATAAAGCAGAAAAATTTCAGCTTTGTGTTTTGATCCTCCAAAAGCTCTCTTATCCTTAATTTTCATTTTGTACTCAGGTGTTATGTCATCCATATCAATATCTAGAATTCTAGCTTCAAAATAATCATAGTTAATGTTGTTATATTTGATAGTTTCAATAAAATACTCATTAGGTTCCACTAATACCAGTTCACTTGAATTTGAAGCGTTTAACTCTACATAATTGATAGCCTCATCTATATTTTTTCCATAGAGAACTACATATTCGTTTTTCAATGATTTATATCGGTCAATCCTGAAAGCTGTATTTGGCGAAAAGTAAGTAGCAAACCTGAGTTGATATTTTTGATTCATTCCTCGATACAAAACAGTAAAACCTTGTCTTGCATCCTTTTCAATTGTATATACAACAAAAGCTAAATTGTCTACTTCTTTATATTGTCTTAGTTCAATTTTTTCATTTAAAAATTCACTAACTGCAATTTCAATATCATTCTCATTTATCGATAAATTATACTCACTTTGATATAAGTAATAAGATGAAAGAATTGTAATTATTGGTACCAGACACACTAATATTTTTCTAAGCATCATTTCTCCTTTAGCAAAGATATGTCATCTAACGGAAGCGCATCTGAGATGCCCTCGAACTTACAGTGCTGATTCAAAGCTAACTCTATAGAATCATTAATAATGCAGACGCTGTCTGCACTATTCAACCGAGTCTCTATATAAATCAAACGACTCGGTTAGTGAGAGGGTTTGTCCATAATAACAATGTCATGTAACTGCTTCTCACAATTCAAACTACTCACATCACTTACCTGTGGACCTCTGCTCAGATGTAGTGTTATGCGCTGTGTTTATTCCTCTACAGTTATTTCCTGATATATAGTTTCTTGATAATTTTCACCATTCTCTCCTATATCAAAATCAAGTCTAAGATTTAAATCATATTCCCCAATGGGTAATCGCAGATATTCATCTTTTGAATACGCTTTCCAATAAAGTGCATCTTCATCTGATTCTGAGTGGCAAATACTCTTTCTTAATGGTAAAACGTATATCTGATTTTTCACGAGCTTTTGTCTGCCATACTCTGTTAATATCATATCCATATGGTATTCAGTCTCGCCTTTTCTTATAGAATAGCCATAGTATGGAGTGCCTGACCAAATCTCGATTGATGTGTTGCTACCTACATATTCTAGTGTTGAAAATATACTAATATGTCTATATTCCTTTGCTTGCTTCTTTTGGATATATAGACTTAACTTAAATAAATCATCTTCATTAACAAATACATCATAATCTTTTATATCTATCATACTAATATCGTCAATGTAAGGAACTATAAGTTTATCAGCTTTGCTTATCATTGGATAACCTGTTACTCTCGGGTACAAATAAATGTAACTTCTTTGAACCAATGCTATTAGAATCAATGCTGATATAACAATCAGTACTTTCTTTTTCAAAGTCCCTCCTTTGGAATAAATCATGGCGTATAACGGAAGCGCATCTGAGATGCCGTCGAACTTACAACCGCTGCTCATGTCCAACTCGCTTGGGCTAATGCAGTGGTGACTCGGTTAGTGAGACGAGTTTGTCCACCGTTTTATAGTCTCCTTATTGAGCCTTCAAGGTGAAGTCACCTATTTATCCAATCAATATCTGGTGGACCTTGCTCAGATGCAGTGTTATACGCTGTCAGTTTGTACGTTATTTATTTTGTTTATTGTCGAAAGCATTTCACGCAGATTCATGTCATACCAATCTGTTCTATCCCATTTTCTTGTCTTGAATGCTTCTACTATTTCAAAGTAATTCTGTAGTTTCGCACATTGATACTCTAAGTAGAACTGATTATACGAAGCTACAATCTGATTGCTTTTAATTGAATTGTAATAGGCTTCAAGTAATTCCTCTTCCCATTCATGATTGATCCATAATTGATTGATATTATAATCTCCAAGTAGTCTTCCTAGATCAAGAATGTATGGTCCAAATTGTCCGTACTCCCAATCTATTATTTTAACTCCTTCTGAAGTAATGATCATGTTCAATGGAATCATATCTCCATGAATAAAAGTTTGATATGATTCTGATAAAATAACTTGTGAATTATATATCGCTTCAACGTGACTTTTACTTATTTCTGAGTCTTCTAATTTTTCTAGATCTGCTTTCGAAGTATATGTCCACTTCCTTATTCTCTCATAGCCCTCTTGGTATTTCGAACACTCTTTATGTATATAAGCTAGTTTTTCAACCAAATCTGTTATGTCATCTTTACTCCAGCTATCTTTACTATTTACTAAGTTTTCCATAGCAATAAAATAGATTTCTTCAGCTTTTTCGATATAATGTATTTTAGGAACAAAATCACATTCTGATTTTGCCAATATATCATGTGCTAATACCTCATTTTTACTTTTAGATTTTTTCAATATGATGTTTGACTTCTCGGATTCAATCTTGAATACGTCATACTCCCTATCGTACTCCTCTGAATAGAATTGATATACCGAAAAAGCATCACCTACTACCTTAGTTAAATTTTCACTTATTAAATTATCTTTCTGTTCTAAACAATCTCTTAGTATCATCGTTTCTCCTACAAACTTATGGCGTATAACGGAAGCGCATCTGCGACGCCTTCGAACTTACAACCTCTGCTCATGTCCAATTCACTTGGACTAATGCAGTGGTGACTCGGTTAGTGAGATGGTGTGTCCATGATAATAAGAAGATGTGAATGTATCTCTCAAGGCAAACTCCTCCAATCACTTTCCTGTGGACCTCTGCGCAGATGTAGTGTTATGAGATTATTCATTTTTGAAGTTTATTCTCTAGTTTCACTATTCTGCCTTTAAATCCATCCTTGGTATCATCTGATTCTTGACCATAATTGATTGCTCTACGACAAATCTCTATTGCACCTACATAGTCTTTTTCTTTTTCAAGTATTATTGCTAACCGCTTAAATGCAGGGATATTTCCAATAAAACCTTCGTCTTTTATTTTGCTTACTTCTCTTTGGATTTCATTTTTACTATAGAATGTTAATTCCTTTATTCTTTTTATCTCTGTTCTAACATAATAAGTTTGCATTTCATTTAATAAATCAATATCCAACATACAATACTCTTTACACTTCCCAACATATTTCGAATCTAACGTTCTATACTTGTAATAAAAGTTCTGAAGATGTATATATGTAAAATGTCTTTGTACTAAGTCGTTTTTACTGTCCTTTAATTCCTTAAGCAGTATCTTTTCTTGTTTCTCGTCAAAAACAATGCTCTTTGATGGTGCTGGTTTCTTCTCAACTTTATTTAATGATCCATTCTTTCTCATAGTTGCTAACTCAGCTTTTACAGTATTGTGTGTATTATCTAAAAGATCATAAACTTCTTTCTTAAATTTAAATACAGTTAATACACTCGGTACTTTAATCTTATCATCTTCGATAGAATGGTTTGCAAATATTATATGCTCTTGTGATTTTGCTTTTCTCAAATCAGTATCTTTAATTATCTCATTGATTACAATGTACTCATTTCCAAACTTCTCTTTCATCTTTTTGACTAATACTTTACAGAAAATATCTGGATAATTTTTAATGTAGTTTTGTTTTGTAAACTCAAAATCTTTGGACATTCTCATTATATCATTCGGTTTCAAATGGATATTGAAGCTATGATAGCATAACAACAATAAATCTGATGGCATCTCGAACTCGTGAGATTTATCTAAAGATTGAATAAACTCAACTACCATATCAGGTCTCTGATGATAAAGGCAGCTTAGAATGAGTGCTTTTGCAGAATAATGCTGGAATGACTTATTAGTATGAACATCTCGTAACTTAAGGATAGTTTTAAAAGCATTTTCAAAGTTCCCATCAAACAAATGTCTCTCTAACCCATAATACAAGATAAACACAAAACCAATATCAACATCAGTGTTATAAGGATTACATAACAAATTCCAATACACTGTCCTTTGCTTAGGTGTTAGAACATCATATGTAGGAAAATAAGGCGGACGTTCAACTGACTCATTAGTAGATACTTTCCCTAATCGTAGTGTAGTATCTATAAGACTTGGTTCTTCTGTACCGAACATAGAAAACCTGAAAATAACGTCCCCATATTGTACACTTTCAATGTGTTTCTTTTGAGAATGAAAATTTGCTTTTGGTCCATTCTTGAACCATAATAAATCTATTATGTCTGGATGAATATGTTTTTGTCTTTCATTATTTCTGACTAAATCAAATGTTTTGATTTCATCAAACTTTTTTGAAGAAAAGATTTTTTCTTTTAATTTATTGATAAATTTCATTTTTCCTCCTAAATGAATTTTCTCATAACGGAAGCGCATCTGAGATGCCTTCGAACTTACAACCTGCTCTCATGCTTGTGAGCCTGCGAACAGCTAATGAGCTGGTGACTCGGTTAGTGAGAAGGTTTGTCCATGATAACAAGATCATGTATCTAATCTTCTAAAATCTTACTTCTAACACCACTCTCCTGTGGATCTCTGCTCAGATGTAGTGTTATACGATTAATAACTTTTCCGTAGTCTAATATAACTGAGTACAAAAAATCCTATTAAGAAGCAAGGGATAGAAAAAATCAGAACGACTTTGGATAATCTAGTCATTTTCGTTTCGAAATTATATTTTTTATACGCTTTTATCAAATCATTAATAGTTATAAGTTCTCCGCTGTCAATATCAATTTCAACCATTCTAGATTTAAAAGCTATTACTTGAGTGTCATCATCAGAATAACTCACTATACCAAAAATCTTCGGCCATTCGGCTATAGATACCACATAGATGTCATTGCTTATAAGAGTCTCATATGTGTCAATATACACATTTCTCAACTCCTTATCAAGGATGAACGAATATGAATTGTCAGGTTTAAAGGACATGTAAGCTGATAAGACTTTTCCATCAATTATTCTATATTCAATAAACTTATACTCAAAATTTCTGTCAGTGCTTAATGGAATATACCATACTGGATATGAGTTACTTTTAAGATACTCTACAAATGATTCTTCAGATGATTTGAAATCTGTTATTGTAGAAAATTCATTTACTCGTATTATTTCACTTACATTTCTTTTTCCATTGATTGGAGTTGTACTACTTGTAAAAAAGCTGAGGTAT
>Ga0209379_10001737_pt1 | contig 13815 bp, 14 predicted proteins | sample tdDd001_FD_187124 | JGI IMG/M metagenome (GOLD analysis project Ga0209379, IMG submission 187124) | Marine sediment microbial communities from the Atlantic coast under amendment with organic carbon and nitrate - tdDd00.1 (SPAdes)... | ecosystem: Environmental > Aquatic > Marine > Coastal >...
GAGCATATGAATGGTAATAACCATCATCAACTTTTTCATCTATAAAGTATTTAGGAACTTGAATACTAAATCCTTTAAACTCAATATTTATATTTTTACTAGCTTCAAAATCATTTTTTTGTGTTCGTTCTTCAACATATGATGCAATTTCTATTTCATCCTCAGAAGGAGTATTATCTGCATCTGCATCTTCCACTGCAATGTCATCATCTGAAGGAAATGTATGATATGTAATAATAACCTCAACCTGTTCTGGATACCATTTATCTGGTAAATAGTCTTTATCAGCATCTACTGAAACAGATTCAACTTCCCCATCTTTTGTTAGCCATCCCGTTATCAAATCTTCTTCTTTTTCAAGTACAATATTCTTAAATCCATGATCCTCAAAATCTTTAATTACATCTTCTAGCATTCGTCCTTTTTGAACAGATGATCCTGATGGTGTTTTAGCTTCTCCTATATGATCTGCTGAACTATCACATGATAATGACATCATTGCAAGCACAATGACTAAAAATGTTAATATTATTTTTTTCATTTCCCCTCCGACTTAATTTTATATACATTCAACCAATGTTTGACTTTTGAATTAATCCTATAAAAGAATTTTTTTATTACTTCCATGCTAAATAATCATTCGGATTTGGTAATTTATACATTTTAGCAAATCGGTCATATAATGGATCAAACATTTCTTGTCTTATAACTGAATCTAATAATAATTCATCCAAAACCACTTCACTTTTTGGCTGTTTATAAACAATCTTCATTAATTGTCTTGTCCAAACCGTCCAATACATCGATAAATCTCCACTAAAATCTATGGATAATATTCTAAAATTACTGTAATTCTCTTTTTCTACATTTATATCTTTAAATATGAGATTCATAAGTTCTTCTTCTGTCATATTTATATTCATTAAATATTTTTTCATACCACTAACATCTAGATAATATTTTAACTGTAATGCAACTATCATTTGCATATAAAGTATACTGCTTTGATCATCAATGTTTCTAACATATTTTCCAGGTAATTGATAACATGTCTCAAATTCACCACCAGCATATGAGAAACATTGACCAAACATATAGTCATAAAATGAACTCATAAAATCATTCCCTTTTTTCTTGTAATCTGAAGCTCTTACTTTCAGAATAAACATTGATTCTTGTAGACTATTTCCTGCAGCAACTTTACCACTTACAATATTGCTAATTGACTTAAAGAATCCCATAAACTCCCCTTTCAAACATTAATCACAAATACCATCAATATAATAAGGAATTGCGTTATTGAACTCTTGTAAATCCTCATCGTTACTATGATTTATAATATACTGTAAAAATGCGAAAACACTCATAGCTGAATAGAATTCCTCGTATCCTATACTGAACTTAGTTTTAACAGTATCATTACTATAAAAACTCGCCTTACTAAACTTAGTGTAATTGCTAGCTTCTGATACAAAAACCAACTTATATCCATCCCCATTTAGAAAATCAGTATTCTTATTGATTCCCTCTTTAAAAGCAGAATTTAGATCATCCCAAAGCATAAATGCAATTTCACTCTTACCTAGACAAAACATCACTTTATTATAAAAAAGCGAAAAATGTTTTGCTGTTAACTTAGTGCTTTGAAGCTTCCCTGAATATCTGACAAAAACTCGATTATAATCGCCAGTTCGATTACTCAAGTCATCATAAAATAGTACCTCTAAATTAGAAATTTGAGTTCTGAAAAAGCCCATATTCCCTCACTTTCATATATTGAGTCATTTATTAATTTAATTTTATCAGATAACTTTGCTTTAATATACAATATTGAACCAACTTCTGGCCAAATTGACCAAAAGTTGCCTTTTCTTAATCAATTGATATCAACTTCAGTCACATCAATCATCTGATTCCTTCTGAATCTGAGATTAGTCTTCATCTCTTTTTCAATATCAAAATTGTTCTTCTTATCAAAATCACCAAGTAAAGGGTAGTGCTTATGCTTAGTGATGTCGAATTTATTTGAAAGGAACGGTCTAACACCCCTAAGTTGCAAAATACATTTATTCGAATCCATAACAGCCAGTTCATCCATTGTCATGAGTTCTTTACCAATCTTCTGATAATTCGTACCATAGCTTCGTTCTCGACCTCTTGTTTCTGAATTGTTGTATAGATCAATGGTTTCTTTACCCAAACTATCTGATAGGTCTTTTAGGGTTGTTTTCTCTTTTCCACCTAAAAAGAGCATGCTATCACAGTTACCAATAATTGTTTCAGCATGATCTTTATAAATAGCTTTTAATTGACTTTGAGTCTGAAGAATAATACTCGCAGACATTTCTCTTGAACGTATTGTTGCAATAAGTTTTTCAAACTTAGGTATTTGACCTATATTGGCAAACTCATCAAGTAAAAATCTGACATGAACAGGAAGTCTACCTTGATAGAAATCATCAGCTTTGTCTGCCAATAGATTAAACAGTTGTGTATACATCATGGCCACTACGAAGTTGAAGGTATCATCTGTATCAGAAATAATAACAAAGAGTGCCGTTAATCGATCACCTATTGTATCTAGTTCCATTTCATCGTAATCCATGATTTCTCTTAACTCTGCAATATCAAAAGGAGCCAATCTAGATCCACAAGAAATAAGTATAGATTTGGCAGTTTTACCTGCTGCCAATTTGTATTTTTTATATTGTCTTACGGCAAAGTGATTAGGGTCCTCACGCTCTAAGGCATCAAACAAGAGGTCTACTGGATTTTTGAAATCTTCATCATCTTCTCTAGCTTCACTGGCGTTGATAAGTTCTAAGAGAGTTGAAAAGTTTTGTTCTTCTAGTGGTGCTTTATAATAGATATAGCCAATTAAAGCTGTATAATATAGCTTTTCAGCTTTCACCCAAAAGTCTTCTCCAGCCTTTTCGCCTTCACCTTTCGTATTAGCTATGATTGTGCTGACAAGCTTTAAAATGTCTTTCTCAGACCGAATATAAGCAAATGGATTATAGTGCATAGACTTATTAAAATTAATGGTGTTAAAAGTTTTGATACGGTATGGTTCATAGACTATTTTTCCATTACTCGACTTTTTGGGTCTTCCTCGCGCTAAAAGCTTTCCACATTCAACAAGCAAGGTTCCTTTTGGATCAGTCACAACATAACTAGAATGCATCTGCATCAGATTAGGTTTTACAAAAAATCTTGTTTTACCAGAACCTGATCCACCAACAACTAAAACATTTTTATTCCTAGCATATTTAGGGTTCTTTGGGCGGCTATTCATCATTAGTCTTTCAGACTGTGTTAGCAAAATATTTTTATAGAACTCAGTATCTATATAAGGCTTTATGTCTTTTAGATTACCCCATCTAGCTGAGCCATATTCTATCCCCTTTCTAAATTTCTTAGCATTCTTACCCTTAATATAAACAATTATGAAAACACTTAAACTACCAACTATACCGACTAATAAATCAGTCAAGTTAAAACTTAACAATGGTGTACTGAAAACCTCATTCAATCTCAAAATAAACTGTGAAAAACGTTCTGACATTGTCTTTGCCTCAAGTAGTCGGTATAGCTCTGATAATTGATTAAAAACATAGAATAACATCAGGTAAGGAGTCGCTTTGACTAATAACCTTTTTCTTTCTTCCGTCATAGACTCTGCTCCTTATCTAGTTTTTTCTCTTTACCTTGATTCATGGTCTTTGCCTTTTCAACCATAGCTTTTAGTTTTGCTCTAAGAGATGGTCGCTTATCATCTGACTTCTGAAGACTGCCTTTCAAATATTCTTTGAATGCAAAATCAATGACATCAAGATCTTTGCCTTTGAAAAAAACAAAGTATGTTGGCGGCTCTGATGCAGTATCTTTTTTCAAGGCATATTCTAAATTATATTTTTTGGCGACCTTTTCGAAGTCTTTGATATTGTTCTCATTGATCTCAATATTCTTTAGGCCATCATACTTCTTGCTAAGTTTTTCAAGAGTCGTTTTACCTTTCGGACTAACTTGCTTAATACCCTTCTTTTTCTGCTTTACATATTTCCTATGTTGCAAATACTTAGCTATCATCTTTTTTAGTTCAACAGCTGTAAACCGTGCTGCTTTCACCTGCAAGGCAATTGTACGTTCATTTACATGTTCTTGCATTTCATCACCTACCTTGCGCCGTAAAGATCATGATTAACCTTGGAACGATAATACTGAGATATTGTTGCAGGTGCATTAAATATTGTTGTCACAAGATAAGCTCTAATATTTTTTATGTCTGAAGGATTATCCCTTAAGGAATCTAAAATGTAATCTATATGACCTTGTCTAATTTCTAAAAATCTTTGTTTCACAATACTTACTGGCAGAGAAACCCCATTAACCTTTATGGTGGCATCCTCTGGCATACATAGTACATCACACATAATTGAGATCATATTATCAACATCCTTACAAACCATATGATCAGTTGAGTATGCAATTCTATAATCAATATTGTCCTTAATAACTTTTTCATAATCAGTTATTTGATTAATCCCATCTTGTCCATCATTAGAGATAGGATATGATTTGATATGATTAATATCAGTATTATTAAGATTAGTATTATTACAGTTTGATTTTGAGACTTCTTGAAGTTCGTTTTTCACACTTCCAGAGGTTTGATTTTCATAATCCTTGAAGTCTGATTTTGGAACTTCTTGAGTTTTGATTTTCATACTTTCAGAAGTTTGATTTTCATACTTCTTGAAGTTTGATTCTGAGACTTCTTGAAATTTGATTTTCATACCTCCAGAAGTTTGATTTTCATACTTCTGTCCTTCCTCTGTAATTGCAAGCGTTTGAGCGTTCTCAATAATAAAGTTTTTTACATAGATTATATTTGGTTTCCCAAGACCTTGCCTTTTCTTTTCAATAAGACCAATGCCATTTTCACTGTCAAGCTCCGCCATTAGCTTAACAGCCTTTTGCCTACCACAACATAGATTAGACTGAATGTCCTCAATGGTAAACACAATATATACACGATTCGCTTTATCCAACCAACCATTTGCACGGGAAAGCCCCATACGGTCTAACAACATACCATATAGGACTTTAGATTCTGCTGATAATTTCTTAAAACGATCATCAGTAAACAGTACTTTAGGGATACGAAAAAAAGTAAATTGTTCTGATTCATTTCCATAATAATAGTCTAAATTTAGACTTGCCATTTCCGTCACCCCACTTATTTCTTGAAATACAACTCTAGTGCTTTTTCAATTGTTTCTTCTACTTCTTTATCTGAACACTCAAGAAAGTATGCACCAATTATTTGATTAGATACTTTTACATTTCGATATGTCTTCTCTTGAATTTTCTTCTTTTCTTTGTCGATTAATAGTTTACTAATTTCTACTTCTGTTAGCTCATCAGATTTATGTAATAACTTGATCTCTTGAGCATCCTTTAAGCTAATTTTTCTATTTAATTCTGTAGATTCCTTAAACAAATGCTTTTGCATCTTTTTAGGAATATAAGAAATTTCTACACCAGTCATCAAGGCAATGGCTTCATTATCTACTGCTAGCTTCCAATTATCTGTAAGTTTGTTGATTCTCAGCAACCTTGCTACCGTTCTACTAGACAATCCATATTCCTTTGCTATTCTTCCACGGCTGTCTGATACAATCTCATCTTTTTCGATAACCTCACCACTATCTAGTGCCTTAATCTCACGTAAAATATCTGACCTTTTACCTTGATTCGATACCTTATCACGTTGCATTGCTAAAACTACAGCTTTCTCAGATGGATATAAATCATTAAAAGAGCGTTGCATGAGGTTTGTTTCTATCACATAAATGTAAGCTTCTTCATCTGTTAATTCATCCTTGATAATGGATGGAACTGTTTTTAGACCTGCGATTTTTGCGGCATTCATTCTATTATGACCAGCAAGCATTTCATATTGTCTTGGACCAATTGACCTAATAATAACCGGTGTTAAGACACCATTAGCCTTTATACTTTCAACCATATCATTGAGCCTTTGGCCCTCGTACAAATGAAACGGATGATCATTAAACTCTCTAATATCATCTATCGCAATTTCTGGCACTGTTTGCTCATTCACATCATCTATTAGTAAATCAACAGCATCAGCGATTTTTCTTCTAGGACTATCTTTCTTCATAACTCAACATCTCCTCTGCAAAATCAGCATATGCAACACCAGCTGTAGATGTTGGTGAATACTCTGAAATGGCTTTACTGTAATAAATCGCTTCTCCTACTTTAACAGTAGTCGGTATCTGTGTATTAAATATTTTAACTTTCCCATCATAAGCTTCATTGACCTGCTCAGATAGAACCTTGGTCAAATTGGTTCTAGAATCACACATGGTCAGTAAGATACCTTTAATTGTTAATCTTGAATTTATACGCTTACGGATTTTACTGATTGTCTTTAGAAGATACTTTAGCCCCATCATTGCAAGTAATTGAGGATTGACCGTAATAATCACACTATCAGCTGCACTTAAGGCATTGATTGTTAATGATCCAAGTGATGGTGATGTATCTATTAAGATGTAATCATAATCATCAAGCAATGGTTCTAATATTTCATATAGAATACGCTCACTACCCATTTCTAGTTTTAAGTTTGCATCAACAACCGTTAATAAAATACTTGATGGAATTAAATCCAAACCGTTATTTGAAACAATATATTCAGATTTCATCGGTAGGTCTTCTTCTTCCATTTGCATTGTCATTAAATGAGCTATATTGGTTTCAATAGAGTTCTCATCAATTCCAAAACAAGTTGTTAAGTTTGCCTGTCCATCAAAATCAATCATAAGAACCTTTTTACCTAGTTGGACCAATGAATATCCAAGATTCAAAGTTGTAGTTGTCTTAGCTACGCCACCCTTTTGATTTGCTATTGTGATTATTTCTGCCATTTCAATCCTCCTTAATTAGTACATGAAAAAAGAGATACTAGTTTGAATTAGTATCCCTTTGGTAACAATAATATTCTTTTTTATCTATAATCCTTTTGTATCCTTCACGCTGAGGTATACACCTGCCGATACCTTGATCAAATCTACAAGGCGTCTATTCCTTGGTTGATCAGGAATTCTATCAGCAGTCCAGAAACTTACAACCGTTGTGAATTCAACGATTTCGACATATATTTCTTTTGTAGTCGAATAATCACTTCCACATGTGTCGTAACTAAGTCACATAACTTATTAAAAAGTAATACTATTTGCCCCTACTATTAACAATCTGAATTTCATTAAAGAACAAATAGGACTTTCATTAGAAGTAATATTGTCCATTACATTCTTATATAAGGCTCTTGAATCCTAAATGTCCACAAATCTAAACTTTCAAGATTTATATGTAAACTTTGATCCTCAGAAACACCATCCTAAATTATCTCTCACTTAAAAATAAGTAATGGCTTGAGGTAAAAAACAGACAGTAGAAAAAAGATATCTAATAGTGAGTTTATATCGCATCTTCAAAATTTCCATTCCCACTTCCTAATCAACCGAAATTCATTTTTTTTAGATATAGAACGCAGTTTTCTTTTAGTATTTTGCCAATACAAAGGCAACAAAATAAGTAATCCCCTTTCTCATTTGTGCAAATGGAATAGGGGATTAATAAGACGAAAAGGGAATATATCTTATATGATAAATATTATCCAAATAGTGATAATAGTACACCGGCTGATACGGCAGAACCGATAACACCTGCTACGTTAGGTCCCATAGCATGCATCAGTAAGAAGTTTGAAGGATCTGCCTTCTGACCTTCTACTTGAGAAACTCTAGCTGCCATTGGTACCGCTGATACACCAGCAGAACCAATCAGTGGGTTGATTGTACCACCTGATAATTTATTCATCAGTTTAGCAAGTAATACACCTGTAGCAGTACCGAAACCAAATGCTACGATACCTAATGCAATAATCTTTAATGTTTCAGCTTGTAAGAAGTACTCTGCAGAAGCAGTTGCACCTACTGTAACACCTAAGAAGATTGTTACGATGTTCATTAATGCATTTTGCGCTGTGTCAGTTAATCTACCAACAACACCACACTCTTTGAATAAGTTACCTAACATTAACATACCAACTAAAGCTGTTGCTGGTGGTACAATTAATGCTACTAAGATTGTAACAACGATTGGAAATACAATTTTCTCAGTTTTAGTTACATTTCTAAGCTGAGACATTTTGATTTCTCTTTCATCTTTCGTTGTTAAGAATCTCATAATTGGCGGCTGAATTACTGGCACAAGTGCCATGTAAGAGTATGCAGCTACCGCGATTGCACCTAATTTATCTGGTGCTAATTTTGATGCTAAGAATATTGCTGTAGGACCATCAGCACCACCGATAATACCGATAGCTGATGCTTCTTGAGCAGTAAAACCAAGTGCTATTGCACCGGCAAAAGTTACGTAAATACCAAATTGTGCTGCTGCACCTAATAATAATGATTTTGGATTTGCAATAAGTGGACCGAAATCTGTCATTGCACCAACTCCTAAGAAGATAAGAGGTGGGAAAATCCCAAGTTTACTACCTTGATATAAGTAATGTAATAAACCACCAGTTTTTTCTAAATGTAAAATACCTGACATCGCTTCAGCATTACCGAAAACACCTTGAGCTATTGTCACTTCTTTACCAGAACCACTCGTTAATATCTCGTAGACTGGACTTCCCATTACACCTGCAACTGGCAGGTTTGTTAGTAACATACCAAAGGCAATAGGAACTAATAATAGTGGTTCAAAACCCTTTTTTATTGCTAGATACAGTAACACAAATGAGATCAAAATCATAATCATTTGATTCCCTTGCATATTTGCGAAACCAGTGTCTAGCCAAAAGTTATTTAAAGCTTGACCCATAAGTCTCCTCCTTTAGTACGGACTATTCAATTACAACTAATACATCGCCACCGTTTACAGATTCGCCAGTCTTCACTAAGATTTGTGATACTGTACCACCTGCTGGTGTAGAAATTTCGTTTTCCATTTTCATTGCTTCTAATACAACAACTACATCACCTGCAGCTACTGTGTCACCTTCTGAAACTTTTAAGTCGAAGATAGTACCTGGCATTGGAGCTGTGATTTGAGTACCACCTGCTGCTGGAGCTGCTTTTGGAGCTGCTTTTGGAGCCGCTTTTGCTGCTGCCTTAGGTGCTGCTGGAGCCGCTGGAGCTGCTGCTCTAGGCGCTACAGGTGCTTGAGGTACACCACCGATTTCTTCTACTTCTACCTCATAAGACTTACCATTAACCGTTATGTTAAACTTTTTCATGAGTTATTTCCCCCTAAAATCTTGTATTCATCTGCTCAATTCTACCAGTTTTCGCCCAACTTGGAGAATGATCATTTACACGAACAATGTTCTTAACAACAATATTATGAATTGAAGTATTTAGACTTGCTGCCACTGCTGCTGCAATAACTGCCACTAATTCTTCATCCTCTTCTTCTTCTGTTTCTTCTACCGCTACGACAGGTTCAACTTTCTTAACTGGTTGAGGCTTTTTCTTTTCTTCACCAAAGTTTCTTAAAACTGATGATAATACAGAAATCGCAAACCATAAGAAGATTAAAACCGCGAATGTAACAGCCATTCCTAGACCTGCAACGAAAAGAACGATACTAACCTTTTCATTTGAAGATAATGTATGAATAGCCTGTGGATCTGCCTTAAGAATTTCTAATAATTCATTAAGTCCCCTCGCTAGCGCTAGATTTGATAACATATACATTTTCATCTATGCACCTCGCTTATAGTGGAATATTTCCGTGCTTCTTACCTGGTCTATTTTCTCTCTTTGAAGATAACATGTTAAATGCATCGATAAGTCTTGCTCTTGATGCAGATGGTTCGATAACATCATCAACGAAACCTCTCTCAGCAGCCTTGTATGGTGTAGAGAATTCAGCTTCATAGTTATCAATTAATCTTTGTCTTTCAGCGACTGGATCATCAGCACCTTTGATTTCTTTTCTAAAGATAATCTCAGCTGCACCCGACGCACCCATAACTGCGATTTGAGCCGTTGGCCATGCTAATACAATATCAGCACCTAATTCCTTACAGCACATAGCTAAGTAAGAACCACCGTAAGCTTTTCTTAAGATTAAAGTTACTTTTGGAACAGTTGCTTCACTGTAAGCATATAACATCTTAGCACCATGACGAATGATTCCACCGTACTCTTGTGATGTACCTGGTAAGAAACCTGGAACGTCTACTAAGTTTAATAATGGAACGTTGTAGCAGTCACAAGTTCTTACGAATCTTGCTGCTTTATCAGATGCATTGATGTCTAAACAACCTGCTAAGAATTTAGGTTGGTTTGCTACAACACCTACCGATTGTCCATTTAATCTAATGAAACCAGTTACGATGTTCTTAGCGAAATGTTCTTGATATTCCATGAAGTCACCTTCGTCAGCTAAAGCATGGATAATGTCTTTAACGTCATATGGCTTGTTTGGATTATCAGGAATAATATTATTAAATTCTTCAATTATTCTATTTATATCATCTTCTGTACCAAATACTGGAGCAGTCTCTGTATTGTTTGATGGTAAGAAAGATAATAATCTTCTAATTTCCGAAATACATGCTTCATCATTTTGCTCATAGAATTGAGCTACACCAGAAGTTGCATTGTGTGTCATTGCGCCACCTAATGCTTCAGCAGTAACTTCTTCCCCTGTTACTGTTTTGATAACTTGTGGTCCTGTGATAAACATTTGTGATGTTTTATCTACCATGAAAATAAAGTCATTTAATGCTGGCGAGTACACTGCACCACCTGCACAAGGTCCCATGATAGCTGTGATTTGTGGAATTACACCTGAAGCAATTGTATTTCTGAAGAAGATTTTACCGTATCCAGATAATGCATCTACTGCTTCTTGAATTCTAGCTCCACCTGAGTCATTTAAACCAACAACCGGCGCGCCTACTTTTACAGCATATTCTAATACTTTACAAATCTTAGATGCATGCATCTCACCAAGAGATCCACCAACTACTGTAAAGTCTTGAGAGAATGCGTAAACCACTCTACCATTTACTTGACCGTAACCTGTTACAACACCTTCAGCTGGAGCATTAGTTTTCTCCATACCAAAGTTTGTACAACGGTGCTTCACAAAAGCATCTAACTCAACAAAAGTACTTTCATCAAATAATAAGTTGATTCTTTCTCTTGCAGTTAACTTACCTTTAGCATGTTGTTTTTTTATCCTATCAACTCCACCACCTAGAGTGACCTTATGTTTGTTTTCTCGAAGTTCTCTTAACTTACTCATGTAAATCAACCTCCATTATATTCATTTCATGAATGAAGGTCACGAATAACATTCATGACCTTCAAAAATTCTTGCTTAACTTAGATAAAAAGATTAATGATCATATAACCAATTGAAGGACATAGCAAACTTCCTAGACCTGTATAGAAAGTAGCTGTCATAGCACCATATGGAATCAATTTTGGATTTGTTGCTGCTAAACCACCAGCAACACCACTAGTTGTTCCTATCATACCGCCATAAACCATCGCTGTAGTGGGGTTATCTAGTTTTATTTTCTTAGCAATAAATGGTGTGATAATCATCGTCATAACAGATTTTACAACACCTGCTGCAATAGATAATGCAATTACTTCTGAACTCGCACCTAATGCCGTACCTGTAACAGGACCAACAATAAAAGTTACTGCTCCACCACCAATCGTGGCAATATCAACAGCACTTGTATAACCTAAAGCAAATGCCACTATCGCACCAACAAAGAATGAAAATGATACACCTACTAATAACGATACAATTCCTGGTAGGCCCGCTTTCTTAAGATTTTCAAGCTTTACACCAAATGCTGTAGAGATAATTGCGTAATCTCTAAGCATTGAGCCACCTAACAATGCAAAACCACCAAATAAGGTGAAATCAGCAATACCTTTTGAACCACCTGTTGACTTGCCTGAAATATAAGCTATCACTAAGGCAATAATAATTGCGAGAGCTGAACCCATTCTTTTTTGTTTAATAGAAGCAGCTAAACCATATGAAATTAACATAATAAGTGCAACCATACCAAAAGCACCTACTAAAGCATATTTTGTGAATAAAGTTTCAATAATACTATACATTATTTAGCATCCTCCTTTGCAATTTCCTCAACTAGTGGTTCAGTATTTGATTTACCAAGCTTTGATATAAATGGAACCAATAACATAGCACCAATTGTTGCAACACCACCTGCTAAGAAGGCAACTGCACCACCATCAAATGCGGCTACAACATTTTGCTTTGCTGCCATAGCAACAATAATTGGAATATATAACGCACTCAATAAACGAATACCATTTTGAGTTCTTTCCGAAAACCCACCTTTTTTTGCCTCTACATAATTTGATAGCAAAACCAACATAAGCATTGCAAAACCAACGCCACCAACATTACCTGAAATACCTAATAACTTTCCTAAACCGTATCCTAAAAAAGAACCTAAATACATACATGCTGCTACAATCCCGAAACCATATATCTCCATACTTCCTCCTTAAAAAGCGCCTTTCTCAGCAAACTCATCAATCTGTTCCTGAGATAAACTCAATAATTCTACTAAAATTTCATTTGTATTTTCACCTAATATTGGTGCAGCTTTTCTTATATAACCCTGAGTTTTACTCATTTTAATAGGTACACCTGGAATAGATGTTTTACCTGCAACTTTATGATCAACTTCTACAATCATATCTCTCGACTGAACCTGCTCATCTTTTGTAATCATTTCAATATTGTTAATTGGCCCACATGGTACACCGGCTTTTGTTAATCTTTTATACCAAATATCAGTTGTATCCGAACCGATAATCTCATTTATAATCGGCTTAAGAATATCGTAATTCTCATTTCTTTTTGGATTTGTCACGAAACGTTCATCATGTGCTAATTCTGGCCTTTCAACCTCAACACAGAATTTTTGCCATAGATTATCATTACCTGCTGCAATCATAATCTCACCATCTGTCGTTTCGAATGGCTCAAATGGTACAATAGATGAATGTTTGTTTCCTGCTGGTTTAGGAGATTCACCTGTTGTAAAATAACGTGCTAATGCATTCTCTAGTATAGCAACTTGACAATCCAGCATAGCAACATCAACCTTCTGACCTTCGCCAGTTTTACTTCTGTGATTCACTGCTGCTAAGATACCAATAGCGGTAAATAAACCCGCAGTAATATCACCTACCGATGGTCCTACTCTTGTTGGTACGCCACCCTTTTGACCAGTAATACTCATTATGCCACCCATTGCCTGAACAACACCATCGTACGCGGGTCTTCTACTATATGGACCACTGTGACCAAATCCTGATGATGCAGCATAAATTAATTTCGGGTTTATTTCTTTTAATACTTCATAGCCAAAACCCAGTTTCTCCATAGTCCCTGGTCTAAAATTCTCAACAACAACATCCACTTCTTTTACAAGATCTAGGAATATTTTTTTCCCACCCTCGTTCTTTAGATTTAAAGTCATACTTCTTTTATTTCTGTTAATACTCATGAAGTAAGCACTTTCTCCATTGACATAAGGGCCAAATTGACGTGAGTCATCACCTTTTTTGGGTGCTTCAATTTTAATAACATCCGCTCCTAAGTCTCCTAAAATCATTGTGCAATATGGGCCTGCTAAAACACGTGTCATGTCTAATATTTTTAACCCACTTAAAGATAAATCCATATAATTCCTCC
>Ga0209379_10001738_pt1 | contig 13803 bp, 15 predicted proteins | sample tdDd001_FD_187124 | JGI IMG/M metagenome (GOLD analysis project Ga0209379, IMG submission 187124) | Marine sediment microbial communities from the Atlantic coast under amendment with organic carbon and nitrate - tdDd00.1 (SPAdes)... | ecosystem: Environmental > Aquatic > Marine > Coastal >...
AGTAAGAAGATGATAATTCACAAGAATTTGGAAGCAAAATCGAAAAGTTACACAAAGCTATATGAAGCGTCTCAAATTTAGGAATTATTCTACGTAGAATGTGAGCCCGATCTTATAAAAAATTTAGATAGAGATGTTTGGTTATAAAAAAAGCGGCTTTACCCCGGAAAAGATAAAAGCCGCTTGCCAATAGACGTATTGTTTACGTCTTAGCGCATAATCATTTGTTCACGACCAGGACCAACCGATACCATTTTCACTGGTACACCCATTAATTCTTCAATACGTAGAACGTATTTTTGTGCCGCAACTGGTAGCTCTTCGAACTTACGACAACCAGTAATGTCTTCGCTCCAGCTTTCCATCTTCTCGTAGATTGGTGCTAGTGCAGCCGTTTGAGGCCAAATTGGGTTTTCGCTGTGCTCGCCCTCGTAGCCAACACAGATTTTTAGATCTTTAAGACCAGTCAGACAGTCTACTTTGGTTAGAGCGATTTCAGTCGCTGCTTGAAGCTCAACGCCGTTCTTAGTCGCTACTGCATCAAAGTAACCCATGTCACGTGGGCGACCTGTTGTTGCGCCGAATTCACCCGCTAGTTCACGGAATGCATCTTGCTCTTCCATTGCAGTGATTAGCGTACCAGTACCTACTGATGAGCTGAACGCTTTTGCTACCGCAATAACGCGCTCTGGACGTAGAGCAGGAAGACCACTACCGATACCAGCATACATAGACACAACGTTTGAAGATGTTGTCCATGGGTACTCACCGTAAACAAGGTCACGGCCCGCACCTAGCTGTGCTTCAAACAGTAGAGTTTGGTCTTTTGCTTGCAGCTCTTTTAGCGGAAGCGTTACGTTGCAGATAGCATCACGCCAAGGTGTAGACACTTCCAGCAACCAGTTCGCCATTTCTTCAGCGGTTTGCTCGAATTCGAACGTTGGGTAAAGGGCACGTAGTTGTGGAAGTTTCCAGTCCATCCAGAACTTGATGCGTTCTACTAGAACTTCTGGTTGTTTCAGCCAACCAACTAGGATGCCTTTTTTCATCACACGGTCACCGTATGCAGGTGCAATACCTTGACGAGTTGAACCGTATGCTTTGTCGCCTAAGCGTTGTTCTTCTAGCGTATCTTCTAGTGCGTGTAGAGGTAGACACAGTGTTGCGCGATCAGAGATGCACATGTTCACTTTAACGCCCGCTTCCGCGACTTCCGCAATCTCCTCAGACAGCGACGCAGGGCTGATAACCATACCCGGACCTAAAACTGCCAAACAGTCAGGGTTGAAAACGCCACTTGGCAGCTGGTGCAGCTTGAACGTACCTAGGTCGTTAACTACGGTGTGACCCGCGTTGTTACCACCTTGGAAACGAATGCTTGCAGAAGCTTGCTCTGCCAAAAAGTCAACGATGCGGCCTTTGCCTTCATCACCCCAGTTTGCACCCACAACAACGATAGACGACATAATTCATTCTCCAAAAACAGACCGGAAAATCTTAGGATGCTCGCATGAATAAGAGAAATTAATTATACTCATTAACTTGATAAGAAAATCATATCGGGTAATTTTCTATGTTAGATTTGAACTGGTTACGTACGTTTGTCACCTTGGCAGAAGTAAAACATTTCGGCAAAACAGCGATTGAACTGCACATGACACAGCCAAATGTGAGTCTTCATATCAAACAACTTGAACAAGCGACTAGGGCTAAGTTGATTGAGCGGAATCCAGTACAACTGACTCAAGCCGGTAAGCGATTATTGGACACTGCCGAGCACATGTTGAATGAGCTGCAAATCTGCCAATCCGACCTCAATGCGATCAATGACTTAACACAAGGTACGCTCTCAATTGCGGCGAGTGATATCGTCTCACGTTTGTTACTTATCAAGCCATTCCAACAATTTAAAAACGAGTATCCTGGTATCGATTTAGCGCTGTTCAATACCACCTCATCACAAGCGGTGGATTTGGTAAAAAGTGCTCGAGCAGACATTGGTTTTGTTATTGCACAGAAAGAGAGTCAACCACTGCACTTTACTCCGCTCACACAAATTCATTGGTGCGCTTTTGGTGATAATATTTTTAAATGGAAAGAGAACTCAGAAGAAAACCAAACCTTGATTCTACTTGGGCACGATACCCGAACGCGTGAACTGATTGATGCCTCTTTGCCTGAATTGAAATTACCTAAGCACAGGGTGATGGAGGTCGGTAGCGTAGAGGCGCAAATAGATTGGGCCGAAGCCGGCTTTGGCACTGCGATTGTACCTGACTTCTCACTCGATCCAAGATTGAAACTCTCACGAGAAGTGACACCGTTGCCTAGTTTCCCCAACACCGATTTTGGTTACATCGTGCGTCAGAATCAGGTGCTATCCAGAGCCGCCAAACAGTTGTTGAAGTGGGTGGGGGAGAATGTATCGCTTGATTAAAGGGCACGAGGATAAACCATGAATATTTTTGAGATATAACGCGAAAATCGTCAAATAACAGGAAAAATACTGATCATATCTTAGTAGTTTGAAAGAAATATTCTGCTTGAGGTACGCGTTATGTTCCATGGTTTGCGAACAGCACTATTCATTATTTGTTCTTTATTTTCCGGTTACTTACACGCGGATGGCGAGCACCTTTGGAGTGCAGTTACGAAAGGAGAGGTGTGGTCATCTATTCAACTTCGTGATGATGTCGCCTTTTTTGGCAGTGATGATGGACGGATCTATGCCTTGGAATTGAACTCTCAAGAATACATCTGGCGTTTTCAAACTCAGGGGAAAGTTCGCTCTACGGCCGCATTTCATAAAGAGTTGGTTCTCTTTTCTAGTGATGATGGGCATCTTTACGCTCTCAATTCAAAAACAGGAAAAGTCGCTTGGAAATTCGATCTTGGAGATGGTGCTATTCCTAGACACCTACCATCGAAAACTCCTCCTCATGCGTACGACTATCGAAAAGCCTCTCCAATCGTGAAAGATGGCGTTGTATACGTAGGCAGTGCAACGTCCAGCTTTTATGCGCTAGAAGCAAATTCAGGTACGTTAATATGGAAGGTTGAGACAAATGGAATCATTCGCACGACAGCAGAAATAGATAATGAGAACTTATACATTGGTACGTTAAGTAATACGGTTTACGCTCTAAACAGGGAAGATGGTAGAGTGAATTGGCGGTTCGATGCTTACAATAAGATTGTTTCTAAACCAAGCTTAATTGATGGCTTACTTATTGTGGGATCGCGAGATACTTATATTTATGCCCTTCAGCCTGAATCTGGGGAAGAGATCTGGAGCTATAAGTTTTCCGATGGTTCATGGGTTGACTCAACTGCTGTTTCGGCTGACCAAGGTAAAGCGTTCTTTATTGGCAGTTCTGATTCTAAGAAACTGCTGAAATTTTCAACTCAGTCGGGAAAATTATTGTGGTCAGCAGCAACTTCTGGCTGGACGTGGGGGACACCGCTATTGCATGATGGCATTGTTTATATAGGCAGTACTGGTGCACATGAATATTGGAATAACGTAGAACCGGGATTTTTTGCTATTGATGGAAAGTCCGGTGATGTGCTTTGGCAATACCATCCAAAAATGCTCACTCAGTACATTAACGGCGGTGTGTTTGGTACGCCAGCTATTTATAACAAACAGATTTTGATTCCTGATCTTGATGGCCATGTACATGCTTATCGAATATCTCAGTAGGTCGCCATAATGTTGAAGGTTTAACAAAGGCACGACGGAATTCATTTTCTGATATTGCAGATAAATGATGACTGAAACATTGAGAAAGAACGCACGTCACAATGAAAACTCGCTGTAGTGATAATAAACAACAGTCTTTAGTTGTTATCTCCCTCCCTTCTTTAATACACCGAATTGGTGGTGATAATGCTAAGCGGGCTAAAGCAATTGCGGTGGAGAAGAAGTGCGAACTGAAGCGCATTCGACGTTCACGTAATTGGCAAATTACTGGTGAGGCTTTGGATTTGAAAGCGTTTCTCGATCACATTAGGGTCGAAGAAGCTGAGCCGATGCGATTTATGATCAGCAAAATAGAAGTTGGTCTCACCAAACACAGCGATAAGCTCGAACCTTTGGAAGCCAAGCTCGTTAGATTGGTATCAGAAAACCCAAATATTACTTTGGCAGAGTTGATGTCAGAAACAAACTGTACCATCGCGCAAGCGCGAACGGCGCGCTTTGAGGCAGAGATGCTTTGAAAGAGCACATTGAACACGTTTACGGTGCTGGTAGTCATTTATCTTGGCTTATTTAGTGAGGAAATCCGTTATTGTGATCAGCAGTAGTGCATTGTTGCTCACGAACTTATAAAGTCATACCTGTTTAAGCAATTATGTGAATATTTTAGAAATATCAATAGCTTTAGAGGATGAGATAGAGTGATGAGGAAGTTGGTATTAGCTATGTTGCTTGTGTTGCCGTTACATGTAATGGCTTCAGAAGAAACCAAACTAGAAAAACTCAGTGAACTGCTAGAGATTATGGACATGGATGCGATTGTTGAAACAATTCATGCCCAGGTGAATGAGGTCACTATTCAAGCCTCCAAAGAGCTCAACGTCTCAGAGTCGAAGCAAGCCATCATTGAGCAGTACTACCAAGATGTTAACCAGATGCTTAGAGAGGAAGTGAGTTGGGCTAAACTTAAGCCTATGACAATGGATGTCTACATGAGACAGTTCACTGAAGCTGAGATTTCAGCGATGCTTGCTTTCTATCAAACGGACGAAGGTCAGAGTATTTTGAAGAAGATGCCTCAAGTGACCCAAGAGTCGATGATTTTAAGCCAAACTATGATGCAGAATTTAGCACCAAGGCTTCAAGCAAGAATCAAGCAACTTCATGCTGATATTGAAGAGCAGTAAAGACACTGTTTTTAGATTTTCATGCATCTTGGGAACAAAAAAGGCCGCTTAGATAGCGGCCTTTCTTATTATAAATTGAGGTACTCTTACCACATCAGATCGTCTGGTACGACGAAATCTGCGTACGGGTCATCTTCTGCAGGAATGTCTGATTCAGGCTCTTTCTGTTCAATGATCACAGACTCGTCACGCTGAGCAATCTTGTTCGCAACAGGACGAGGAATAACCACATAGCTCTCACCGACAATCGCAATCGCCAAGATGCCTTTGATCAATTGATCACGAATGATTGAATCAACGTAAAGCGACTTCACAAGTGTACCGTGTGTGAAGTTGTATTTGATGTCGCCATCTTTCAAATCAACCTTGTTCATTTCAATCAGTTGGTTGATTTGCGCTTTAATTTCTTTGTTCAAGCGCTCTGCGTTTTGTTGCTCGCTCAATTGCTTGTCACGTTCTAACTGCTGACGTTTGTTCTCTTCAACCGCCGCTTTTACTTCGCGAGCTTGAACGCGTGATTTTTTAGAGCCTTTTTTCGCTTTCTTCAGTTTTTTCTCGTTAACCAAGCCTGCTTTTAGCATCTGCTCTTGAAGGGTAAGTTTTGCCATGATCTATCCAGTTAGTGCGCAATTTTGTGCATTTTAACCAGTCATCCGCCGCAAAGAAAGAGGGATAAACAGATGGCGGGATATGACTCGGCGCTTTGTTGAGCAAAAAAACGAAAAATAAATCGAGAAAGTGTGCGTCTTATTGCAACTTCCATCGTCTTAAGTACATTAGGCGAAAAATTTTTGAAGCAAAACCATGAGTACCTCAGACAAACAAACCATCCCACAACAAGTGATTGAAGAAGCTTGTGAGTGGGCAATCATGCACGGCGTGGCATTTCGTCAAGCAGATAACACCGCAAGACACATTCCTTTTAGCTTTGCGCCAATGACGATAGAGCGTGATGTGTTCGCACATTTGAAGAAAGTGACGCCGTTGATCGCCAAGCTGATCAGTCATGTGTCTGAGGATTATGAATTCCTGCAAACCTCCCTAGCCGAGCTAGGCAAAGCCGATACTTTCTTTGAGCGTTTATTGGAACTGCACAAAGAGGTCCACCATGAAGCTGCGCGCCAACCGCTGTTGTTAATGCGAACCGACTTTATGGATGATCGTCAACACGGTGCGAAAGTCATCGAGTTTAATGGCATTGCGGCTGGGATGGCGCCTTTTGGTCAGCGAGCAACAGAGCTACACCAATTCTTAAGCTCACAATGGGGCAGCATCTATCAACAATGGTTGGAAGATAAAACGGCAGCACCAGCCGATAACCAAGGCATGCAGCAACTTGCGCTTGGCATTGCCACTGCCGCGAGAAAAGTCAAAGCGTATTTTAATGAAGAAGGCGCACCGACGTTTCTGATGGTGGTGCAGAAAAACGAAGACAACGTGTATGACCAACACTTACTCGAAGTGGAATTGCAGAAGCTTGGCGTTCGCACAGTAAGACGTACCTTTGAGCAGTTAAGTTCACAGCTATCGAGCGGTGACAATCAACGCCTCTTGCTAGAAAACATTGGCGGTCTTGACCTTGTGTACTTGCGTGCTGGTTATCAATATATGGATTACTTCTCGCCAGAGCTGAATGAACCAATCTGTTGCCATACCTTGAGCCAGACTCGTTTGTTCATGGAAAAGCACTACGTGGCGATGAATGCGACTATCAGCCAACAGTTGGCGACCAGCAAATCGATGCAAATGTTGTTAACCATGATGCCGGCAAGTGAGTATCAGCGCTGGGGGCTCAATCTTGAAGAAGCCGAGTTGGTTAAAAGCGTTTTGGCAGAGATGAAGCCAATTAACATTGACACGATTAAATGGTTTGCTGCTTCTGGCAACAAAGACGAATGGGTATTGAAAAACCAAGGTGAGGGCGGTGGTCACTGTATCTTTGGTGACGATATTGCGAAACAGCTGAGTCGACTGCCGCAAGAGCAATACAGTGCTTGGGCCTTGATGCAGCGTTTGTATCCGCATGAAAGAGAAACCCCGACGATTGCGGTGCGTGATGCACAGCAGAGCGTGGTGACAGACCTTGTGAGTGAAATTGGCTTATTCACGGCGCACTATCAAGGTGAACCTGTAACGCAATTGGATGGCTACGCGGGTTATTTGATTCGCAGTAAACCAGCCAGTGAAAACGAAGGTGGTATCCATAGCGGCAAAGGTATCTTAGATTCTTTAGTGCTGGTGGATTAAAAAAGAAACACTCTCCATGAGTAAAACATGGAGAGTGTTTTTATTTGTGGACTAGTCGGTTATATGTGGCCCATACCGTGGAACATCCCTCCGAACAGCGCACCCAAGATACTGAAAATAATACCTAGAATGATCATCGCAGGAATTGAAGCTATAGCGAACTTGACCATAAAGATCACCATCGACATAAATGGCATCTTAATATCAACAACCGTCACTTCCTGTTTTGTATTTTCATCAGACACGAGCGTTCTCCTAAATTTGCATTCTGAATATGCAGCCAGTTTATTACACTCAAACTTAAGAAAACGTTGAGCTGGGTTGCGCTTTTCCCTTTATGGGATAGCAACTGATTAATCTGAGAAATACGGCACGCTATGAATCGCTATCAGAAGCGGGTAAAGCCTCTCAACCAAGCGCCGGATAATCTGTATAGCCGTGTTCATTACCACCAAAGAGCGTGGAGCCATCCAGTTCTGCCAGAGGTTGTTGGTGCTGTAAGCGCGCCACCAAATCTGGGTTAGAAACAAACGGGCGTCCAAATGCGACTAAATCCGCATAACCTTTCTCAAGCACCTCGTCAGCACGCTCTTGGGTGTAACTGCCAGCGACGATAATGGTGTTGGTGAAGTATTCGCGCAGTTCGATGCGGAAGCTTTCTGGAATCACTGGTGCGTCGTCCCAATCCGCTTCAGACAGGTGTAAGTACGCAATATCACGAGCTTGAAGTTGTTTCGATGCATCGAGAATGGTTGGCACAATATCTGGGCAGTTCATGTCCTTGAAAGTGATGAAAGGTGCGAGTCGTACTCCCACTTTGTTGGCATCAATGGCTTCGCTCACCGCATCGACCACTTCTAATAAAAAGCGAAGTCGGTTTTCGCGAGTACCGCCGTAGTTGTCGGTTCTGTGGTTTGAATTAGTACGTAGGAACTGGTCAATCAGGTAACCGTTACCGCCGTGGATTTCGACGCCATCGAAGCCTGCTTCAATTGCCCGTTTCGCTGCATGGGCAAAATCACTTACCACACGGTCAATATCGGCTTGAGTCATCGCTCTTGGCTCGACACAATCGACCATGTTGCCATTGCCTTGTTCGTCGGCAATCCACACTTGGGTTTCTACAGGTTTTAGTGCTGATGGGGCAATAGGCTGTTCGCCTTTTTGGAATGTCGGGTGTGATACACGGCCAACATGCCATAACTGACAAAACATCGTTGCGCCTTGTTCTTTTGCTGCTTGAGTGACGGTTTTCCAACCTACCACTTGTTCATCAGTGTAGACGCCTGGTGTGAATGAGTAACCCTGCGAATCGTCTGAAATCAGGGTGGCTTCAGAGATGATTAAGCCTGCGGTAGCGCGCTGCTTGTAGTAAGTCGCCATCATTTGGTTTGGAATGTTTCCCGGTTGGCTGGTGCGCGCTCGGGTCATTGGAGCCATGGCTACGCGGTTTTGCAGAGTTAGTTGTTTCAGCTGTGCTGGTTCAAATAGCTTACTCATGATCGGTTCCTTACTTAAGTAGTGGTACTTGGGTTTTGTTGCTTACCGATTCCATCCAATCTTTCACGGTGTTGTCCCATTGGATTTCTGCGGCGCTGAAGAACCCACGCAAAATAGAAAACAGGATCGCTTCGTCTACCAAAGTCACATGCTGGTAGGAATCGAGATTCAACACACTTTTCGCACGTTCGATGAGCGCTTCTACCTCTTTGGCAATGTTTGGTGTGTCTTGCAGAAGTGCGTCAAAATTGAGTGCTTCAGTTTCCTTTTTCGCGCGCCAAGCGAGCTGTGCAGACTGAGTGGCAAACTCTGGTAAATCCATGTTTGACCAACGTGGGTAACCCACCTTCTGCAGTGGAAGGAACGCAATTCTTTGCCAATCCAACACCGGTTGCGACGGTTGGCTTGTTTCACTTGATGTTGCCAGTTCTAGGAAGTAAGCGATGATATCGAGACTTTCTGCCATCGCTTCACCGTTGTCTTTGATAAGAAGTGGAACTTGTTTGGTTCCAATCAGGTCTGTTGTGGTTTTGTCGTCGTCATAAGCAATATTGATGACATCGAGTTGGATATTCAGCATGCCAGCAACATAGCGGACGCGAGCACTGAATGGGCAATGTTCGTAAATGTAGAGTTTCATAGTGTTTTCCTGATGATTTGTATTGGGTAGCCCCGCTTGTTCGGGAGACGTTAAGTCAGGGCTACCAGTAGGGATGAAATTAGTTGTTGAAGCTTGGTGCTAAGTCGGTTTGTTTGCTTTCTTTTCGGTTCGCCTTGGCGATGAATAGCAAACCAATCAGTGGAACAATGATGGCTGCGTAAGGGATCATGCCAGCGCCCATTTGGCTATCGAGCACCATGCCGCCTAAGAAGCCGCCAAAGGCATTGGCTAAGTTGAACGCCGAGATGTTTGCGGTTGCTGCTAATTCCTGACCTTCACCACCGTGGTTCATTACTCGAAGCTGCATTGCTGGCACGTTAGCGAATGACGCAATACCAAATACAAAGGCGGTGGCAATAAACAGAACTTTGCTGTCGACAGTTAGGCCGACCAGTACCAGTGAAACTATCATCGCGATAGCCCAGAACATGGACGCTTTTTGTAGGTTTTTATCTGATGAACGACCACCCATGGTGTTGCCGACAATCAGACCGACACCAACGATAACCAAAATCCAAGTCACGGCACTTTCACCAAAGCCAGTGATGTGCATGGCGATAGGGGCGATGTAGCCATACAAAGTCATAAACCCCGACCAAGCAAATACGGTGATCGCAAGGCTGATAAGTAGCATTGGGTTTTTGAACGCAGCCAATTGCGCTTTGACATCTTTTGCTTCCCCATGACCAGTCGATTTGATCACTGAAGTGATAAAGAACAGAGCCACTAAACCAAAAGCGGCAACGGTTAAGAAAGTGGTGTGCCAGCCGAATTGCAAGCCAATCCAAGTACCGCCAGGCACACCTAAAACGTTAGCCAGTGTTAGGCCTGCGAACATCTGTCCGACCGCACGACCTGCCATTTTTTCTGAAACCAAATTGGTCGCGACCACGGCTCCGATGCCGTAGAAAGGACCTTGAACCAAACCTGTGATCACTCGGCTGACCATCAACACAAAGTAGTTTGGAGCGAAAGCGGACAATACGTTGCCGAGAATAAACAGCACCATTAGCCCAGCCAGTACGGCTTTCTTGTTAAAGCGCGCTAAGTAAATCGTAAGTAATGGGCCACCAAACACAATGGCAAGTGCGTAGGCACTGATTAGGTAACCCGCTTGCCCTTCCGTGATGGACAAAGAGTTGGCGACTTGAGGAAGGATTCCTGCAATAACAAATTCCGCGGTACCGATAGCAAAAGCTGCAAGCGTTAAGATCCATACCTGCAGCGGCATTTTTTCTTTATTCATGGGGGAGTCTCTTTTTTTATTTCGTTTGAACCCATTGGTGCCATGCTTTTGCATTGCTCTGGCACCTTGTTTTTATTTGCGGTTAGCTAAGCGGGTGTTGTTAGCCAAGCAGTGCGCCACCATCAACATCAATCACGGCGCCGGTCATGTAGCTGTTTTCAATCAGAAGTAAGTAAGCTTTTGCAACGTCACTGGCTTCGCCAACTTTGCCTACGGGCAAGCTATTTTGTGTGCGTTGGTACATGGCATTTCTGTCGTCTTCGTTCATGCCTTGATACGCCTTAGTTCTAGTCAAACCTGGGCTGACCGCATTCACTCGGATAGGAGCCAATTCTTTCGCCAGTACTTTCGTGGTCGCTTCAATGGCCGCGTTGATGGCAGTTTTGACGTAGGTGTTAGCAACAATTTTGCGCGATAACATGCCTGAAGTTAGCGTAATTGAGCCGCCTTTCTTGATGTAGCGTACGCCATGTTTCGCCGCGTTGATGGCGCCCCAAAACTTGGTATCAAAAGCGTATTTTGCTTGGGAAACTTCTACGTCCATCACTTTGCCTGCCGGAGCATAAGAGCCTGCGGTGACGATCAGGTGGTCAAAAGCACCAATGGTTTCGAAGTAGTGGTAAACCGACTGTTCATCGCTGATGTCTAACCCTGTTTTGCGGCTTGCTACGTGGACAACCGCATTGTCGTTTGCAAGTTGTTGGCTAAGTTCAGCACCAATACCTGATGTGCCACCTAGTACGACGTAAACAGTTTTTTCTGTTTTCATGATTTGTTTCTCCAATCTCGTTTCGTTGGAGCCAGTATATTGACTGGAAGAAATTTGATAATTGGGTAATATTTGAATTGATTATTCAGCTCAGGTGAATAATGAGGTTTTAGGAGGGAATGTGGACAAGTTTTCGGATATGACGCTGTTTGTCAGCATAGTGAAGAACCAAGGGCTGGCGGCGGCTGGCAGAGAGCTCGGCTTATCGCCAGCAACAGTGACGGCAAGATTGCAGTCGCTGGAAGACCGTTATGGGGTGAAATTACTTAATCGCAGTACAAGGCATATCTCTTTGACGGACTCTGGCGCTATGTACCATCAGGCATGCTTGGAAATCATCGACAGCGTTAAAGAGACGGAGAACTTACTCCAAACTGGCACCAAAGAAGTGCGCGGCACACTTAAAATCTCGGCTCCTCGTGATATTGGTAAGCAATACATTTCGCCAATACTGTCGGAATTTAGTCAGCTCTATCCGGATGTGATCCCTTATCTGTATTTGAACGATAACTTATCCAACTTAGCTGAGTCTGGTTTGGACATCGTTATCCGATATGGGGAGCTAGCCGACAGCAACCTTATCTCTCGCAAACTGGCGTCCAGTCGCCGAGTGCTTTGCGCTTCTCCTCAGTATTTGGCAAAGAAAGGCACGCCGCTCACGCCACAAGATTTAGCACAGCACGATTGTTTAGCCATGGTTCGCAGCAATGAAGAGTTGAAAACATGGCACTTTCAAGATGAAGATCGGCACAATGTTGTTACTGTCGTACCGAAGCGTTTTTCTGATGATGGCGAAGTGATTCGTCAATGGGCGTTAGATGGCGCGGGTATTGCGTTGAAATCGATTCTCGATGTACAAGAAGACATCAAACAGCAGCGTTTAGTGACGGTGTTAAATGGCTATATGAAGAACTTCAACGCATCGACCTCTTCTGCAGGTGCAGATTTGAACGTGATTTACCTGAGCCGCCAGTATCAACCCAAGCGACTTCGTTTGTTTTTGGACTTCTTGATTGAGCGCTTCCATAGCCAGTTTCCTGAATAAGCAAGACTTAGACGGCAACCTGCAATTGAGGCCATGTGATCAGCCAGTTTTTGGATTCTACCCGAGATTGAAACAGCGCTAATTTTCGCTTGGGATTGTAAGTAATCTGACTTTCAAACAAAGACTCAAACCCGAACGCTGAAATGCACTCTATCTGGTTCTTTTCGTTCAATCTGGCAGCGACCGCTGTCTCTTTTTCTGGCCAGTAACTCATCGCATCTAAGGTACTTTGGTATGGCTCATCACCATTCCTTAGGTGCATGATTGCTTGATTGCGCACTTGCCAGTTGAGCTCTGGCACTAAGGCGTTTAGTTGAGCTTCGTATTCGAGGTAGGCTTGTTCGTCCAACTCATTCGGATCGAAATAAACCACATCAAGATCGTTTAATTGTGTCGAATTTTGCTTTTGATGAAGGTGATCCCAAACTAAGTTTCGAACAAAGCCAGCAGCAATGTAGCAATCTGGTAAATTTAGCGAGCGGACGCATTGCAATGCTTGAACGCGAATTGGATCCTTCGCCAATAACTGGACGAGTTTATCTTCAAACATCACTATTGCTTCGCTGGTGGCAGCTCAATGCCCAATTCTTCGCGTTTTCGCTTACTCAAGCCAAGTGCAACTAATCGATAAGATTCTGACAAATAGTACTTTAGCTCTTCGTCTAGGCGTCCGGAGGTTTCCGTTTGTTGAATCCACTTCATACCTCGATTTGCAAAGTATGGCGCAGGAATATAGCCCTCGTAATCACTTAAAAAGTCGAAGTTTAAAGGGGAGGTCTTAAACGTAAATGCAGGCTGCTTTTCTTTACTCCAACCGCCAATGGCAAATACCTTTCCACCGACTTTCCAAACGTGCGCGTCGCCCCATTGAACTACATGGGAAGTGGCAGCGAATGAGCCGCAGAATTGATTGAATTCATCGTATGTCATCGTTACACCTCGTTCATTTTCAGATTAAACTCTGCGCCAGTTTCGTTATTCTTTCGATCAAAGCTAAGTGAGATTCCGAGGTCTCTCGTCGGTGTCGATAAATTCCTACCGTTCCCGGTTTAGCTTTTTTTTCCATAGTTAGTTTCTGCAAACCGAACGACTCCAAATAATCACTCAGATGGCTGGTATAGGACATTACAGCAACGCTGTCTTTAAGGGTATCAATGCTGGCAAGTAATGAGTCAATTTCGTACGTCGGTCTATCATCCAGTTGCTGGCGTTCTCTTTCATTTTGCTTTGGAATGGGATTGTCAATGACGTGACTGAACTTTTTGGCGTCATAAGTTACTGAGAGCGCGGGGTATTCATGCAGCATTCGCTCTGTGACGACTTGACCGAGAAGAGGGTGGCTCGGTGAAACAAAGAAGTCATCAGCGGTTTGAAACAAAGGGATAAACGTGACATCACATTTTTCTGATAGGCCAACGATCTCATGGCCAATAAAGAATTCGATTTGC
>Ga0209379_10001739_pt1 | contig 13790 bp, 7 predicted proteins | sample tdDd001_FD_187124 | JGI IMG/M metagenome (GOLD analysis project Ga0209379, IMG submission 187124) | Marine sediment microbial communities from the Atlantic coast under amendment with organic carbon and nitrate - tdDd00.1 (SPAdes)... | ecosystem: Environmental > Aquatic > Marine > Coastal >...
TCCGTCAGGGCCGGCAATGCCTGATGTGGCAATGGCATAATCAGATCCTATAGCCTTACAAGCCCCTGTGGCCATCTGCTCAACAACTTGCTGACTTACTGCACCGAAAGCTTCCAAGCTATCTGTTTTTACTCCTAATACATTTGCTTTTACTTCGTTGGAATAAGCGACTATTGATCCTTTAAAATAAGCTGAACTACCTGCCATCGCTGTAAGCATATGTGCCATATTACCACCAGTACACGATTCAGCTGTGGATACCGTTTTCTTTTGATCCAAAAGCAAATTTGAAATCACCTTCTCGATTTTCTCATCATCAAAGGCAAATATCCGCTCTCCTAGAATAGCTTTCAAACCAATCAATTGCTCATCAACAATTGCCTTTAAGGCTACCTCATCTTTCCCTGATAAACTCATTCGCAAACGAACAACCCCTGGGGATGGCAAATAAGCCAATTTTACAACTGAAGGTAGATTTGCTTCCCAATCTTCCAGCATTTCCGCTAAAACCGATTCGCCTAAACCTTGTACCATTACGGTTTGATGCAAAACATGCGGACAATCAAACTCTTCACTAAGCTTAGCAAGTAATTCACTTTGCATGATATTTTTCATCTCGAAAGGCACACCAGGCATAGATATCACATGTTTATTTTCTCTGGTAAACCACATACAAGGTGCCGAGCCAAAATCATTGGGAATGATCCTAGCCCCATCAGGAATGAGAGCCTGTTCACGATTAAAGGCATTCATACCAATTTTATATCGAGCTAGACGCTCTTCAATCTTTGCATAAAGACCATCGTCTTGTACCAATTCGCAAGCAAAATAGTCACTCAGGGTTTTCTTCGTTATATCATCATTAGTCGGACCAAGACCTCCAGTCATCAGAACCAAATCAACACGAGACATAGCCTCTTCAATAGAAGCAACAATGGCATTCTTGGTATCTGAAATACTTGTAATACGATTAACCGATATTCCAATTTCATTCAACTCCTTAGACATCCAAGCTGAATTTGTATCAACAATTTGTCCAATTAATATTTCATCCCCTATGGTTATAATCTCTGCTTGCATTGCTTTAGATAATCGTTTGTATTTAATAACGCTTGATTCTTAATTATAAACGCTGCCAGGATTTGTTTCGCAAAAATATGACAGGTATATCCTTTATCCTTTTGTAAATCCATAGCATTTAATCTTTGCAGTAAAGTTGGATGTGAATAATAGAAAAACACATAAGCCGGATGGGGCGTCAAGTTGCTTAGTGAGCTAACTGATAATTTCTTTAAACCATCTGCTAAAGCATTTGAATCATAATGCGCAGCAGCGTAGGCATCAGCCTCATATTCATTCTTGCGGGACAAAACATTCATTCCTAAACCTAAAAATGTAGATATAGGTGAATACAAAATGCCAAAGGCAATTAGTCCCAAATGAAAACTATGAATTGTCGTTCCTAAAGCTTCTGAAAGACTAGCATCTCCAATTAATAAGGAAAAAATATAAAACATGACACCTGTTTGCAAGAGTCCCAAAACAATCGAACTAAGCGTGTGCTTCTTTTTATAATGACCGATTTCATGAGCCAAAACAGCAACAATTTCTTCGGTTGATAATTCTTCTATTAAGGTATCGAATAAGACGATTCGTTTACGCGAACCTAAACCTGAAAAATAGGCATTTCCCTTTGATGAACGCTTGGAACCATCCATCACATAAATATTATCGAGTTTAAAACCGACTTTCTCAGCCAGTGCACTAATAGCTTTCTTCAACTCACCCTCTTCCAAAGGATTTTGCTTATTGAAAAGAGGTACAATTAGTGTCGAATAAAACATACTCATAAACACCATAAAGAAAGCAATCAATGCCCAAGCCATCCACCAGAAATTAGTGGTCGTCATGGTATAAATCCATATAATGAGAGCCAATAGACCTCCACCTAATATGGCAGTTAGAATACCTCCTTTTAGTTTGTCCAGAAGGAATGTTTTTAATGTACTCCGATTAAAGCCATATTTCTCTTCAATTACAAAAGTTGAATAGTAAGAAAATGGGAAGCTGATCACACTGGAACCAATCATGACAAAAGCGAAGAATCCTAGTGCGACTGCAATAGGGTTTGACATGTAAAGACGTACAAAATCGTCAACCCAAGCAAAACCACCTGCAACAATCATCAAAACAGTAACAACAAAACTCAATACTGAAGATAAAAGACCTATTTGATGTTTATCCTTCTCATAGGCTTGTGATTTGGCATACTTTTCTTCATCATAAATGCCTTCAAGAGCTTCTGGTATTTCAGCCGTCCAGTTTTTTCGATTTAGAATATCAAGAGTTCGTTCTATAAGAAAATCAAGACAAAGAATGATAAGGATAAGAGTCAAAATTAGTTCTGCAGACATGATGATGTGATGATGTGATATCCCAATAGCAATCGGGATGATGATGAAAAAACTTAATATATCTAGAGTTAACACTTCATGACATAATCGATAGTTATTCTACTTTTCTTCGTCACCAAAGAATCGTTTTATTTTTTTACCGTTAAGCCAACGAGCGTTCAAAATTAATGTATAAGCTTCGACTTCTTTGTATTCACCAGGCCTATTTTTCATTTTTTTATATAAATAATTAGCTTTACGGATCCATCCCTGTGCATTTTTTAAGTCACCTTTCATTTCATGCACAACAGCTAGATTGTATGCAGCACGCCCTGCTAGTTTCAAATTATCCTCACCCATCATACCTTTCCAAATATTTATGGCATTATCAAACTCCTCTCTATTCATATAGTAAAGAGCTGCAGATAAACGCTTGTCACCAGAAATAAAATAATTACGACTAACATCAATCCACCTTGGAGATATTAAATCGACGTAACTCCTTCCCAGCTCATAAGCGGCATCATTCAACATTTGTTCCCTACCCGGTAGTTTTTCATTCACAAGTTTATTAAAACTAGGATCGGAAGATTCCAGAAACAAACTATCTACCATTATTCTATCATCATATAACGTCTTATAAACAGGATCATATATTCGCCATTTCCCTAAATAATAGATTTCAGTCATTGCCCAGTATAATTCATCACCTTGAATAACCTCATGTTTATTGAAAGCCTGAATATCTTCTAAAACAACCAATACATCTGACTGACTGACTTGACAAATACTATCAACAGTTTCCCAACTTAAAGGAGTGAAATGACGAGTTGTATCTGACATCATTTTTTGAGGAAGTCGAATAAAAGGTATTGAATCTTGCGGCCAAAACTCAGATAAATTTTCAATAAAACCCCAATAACAATTCAAAGACATATTCAAAGTATGATCAATCGAATCTTTAACTGGAACACTTGTAACTAAATAATAATGCTCCACAGAATCAGAAGGAAAATGCTGATTTCTATCCACAATTGCAATACGATTAACATCAGAAGGAAGAACAACTTTAGGTGCTTCCAGAGTCTGAAATTGAACTACAGATGTTGTTTTACAGGCTGACATTAAGAGAACTAACACTAAGAAAGCAAAACAAGCTAATTCTAATGGGGACTTTGTAATTTTCATAAGTTAATTATTTAGGTCTTTGCGCTTAAAAATAAAATTAGGAACGAAATAACAAATTAGATTCCGAGCCAATACTTTCTCAAAAACCATTCCAAAAACAGTCCGAATGCAATAAAACATAAAATCCAAACAAAATTCAATACAGAACTCAAATTATTCTCATGAGAAATACGCGCTTTAATATGATTATTCTTTAATAAAGCATCCGATAAAATCGACTTTTGAGATAGTGAAATATGCAATCCGTCACTTAATTCTGAAATATCTTTTAAAAGAGTCGGATTTGCTTTCAGGTGCATGGCTTCCAGATTATCAGAATGAACTATAAATGCTCCTTTCTGCTCCAACTCCTGATCAAATGCTCTTACCTTAGCCTCAAACTCGTAATTTCCATTAGGTAAATTATTAAGTTCTAACTTATACACACTTCCTGATCGTTCAAACTGATATGCGAATTCCTCCCTACTTTCATTCTTCAATAAAAAATTCACATCAGCTTTATTCGTAGCCTGATAACTTTTATTATAGACCTGAGCTTCTATTTGAATAACATCTGTTTCTCCATATACCTTATCATACTGAAGTCGAAGCTGATTTTTTTCAACTCTTAAAGCAAGATATTGAACCATCTGGTTGATTAAAGCATTAAAATTCTCATGAGAGTTATTTAATTTATAATCATGCAATTTCCAACGCCAAATGCCCTCTCCCAATATATAACATTGTTTCTGTTCATCATCTTGAGAAAATACAAACAAAGGCTGCTCCGTTGAGATTCCTTTTATCACCTGAGTTCCCATAATGTTGACCTCTCGACTAAAGCGAAAACCACCCATTGGAGATAATAATGGAGGAAAATTTTCAAGGGCTTTCTTATTTTCCTGACTTAAGTCAAACAAAGAAAAATTTGAATCAAATGCTAAGCTTGCATTTTGAAAAACTTCACTTTCTCGTTCAATATTCAAGCCGATATCTAAACGGTTTAATCGATTAATTTCCGTTCCTCCACCAAGAATCATCATAAAGGGTATACGAGATTTTTTTAAGCGATTAAAGAAACTATCATCCTTAGATTTAAACGATGGTAGTTGATACAAAATCAATAGATTAAAGTCCGAAAAAGCAACTTCTTTCTTCGAAACATCAATTAAACTGACCGAGAAGTTCGATTTTTCTTGCAATGCCGATTGTAATGCCGCAAGATCCGGGTGGTAAGAATCGTAACATATCGCTATTTTTCGTTCACTATTTAAAACGTCGACAAAAAATTCTCTGGTATTGTTCTTCAAATTAGCTTCTTCATCCAAAGGCTCAATTTGCAATTCATAGCTCTGTAATCCAACTCGATTTGATTTGATAAAAAAATCTCTTTCCACAAAGTAATCATCGCCAGTAATATCTATAGTATCACGATATAAAATATCTGAACCTGCACGAACATGAAATTTAAGTTTTTCGCCAGAACAATAATCCGCCTTAAAAGCAACTCGAACTGGTATATTGGATTTTAAAAAAGCCAGTTTATTACTTCTTAAGGAAACGATAGATAAATCTTTTTTATCAGCTGTAAGTCCTAAAGCAATTGTATGAACTGGACATTTAATTTCTTGTACTGAGAAACGAGGATCATTGCCCTTATTGTATAAGCCATCACCTGCCAAAATAACTTGAGTTTGGTCATTAGCTTGAATCTGATTTTTCAGGTATGAAAATAAGGACGCATAATCACTTGACTGATCAACAAAATCAAAATCACCTGCCTGCTTCACATCAAAACCAAAGCTTAGTTTTTGAATCTCATATTTACTTTCAAGTTTCGTCAGAAAAGCATCCACTTCCTGAGAATATTCTTCAGCATAGTAACTTGAATCCTGATTCGACTTTAATGATTGAGAATTATCCTGAGCCCAAATTAGAAGAGGTTTTTCTATGCGTTTCTGACTGTGTTTGATACTTGGATTTAGTAAGAGAAATAATAAACCCACATAAACCAGGGTACGTAAACTTGCCAGAATCAATATTCTTAAGGGTGTTAAATCGTTCTTTAAGGTGTTTTTATAATAGTACTGGCCATATACCAATGCGACTGCCAATAAAAGAATAGGCAATAACCACCACAAAGAATGCTCAGTTAGTATGGAAATGTTCAAAAGAATATTTTTTAAGTTTCAACAAATTTAATAAACTCTGTGAGCTATTACCAATAGTCAATTAGATTTTACATCTAATTCTGGCTTTATTTAGTATTCATTCTCACACTCATTTTTATATCCTTTGATGTCGTTTTTTTCAAAAAGCTTTCCTTTAAATTTAGTTAAAGCACTTTAGCCTCTTTATTTAGCCTATCTTTGCCAGCTTGAAAATTAGTACAGAATAATAATTAAACACAAAATAATGTCTTTTTCATCTTTAGGTTTATCTCCGGTTTTATTAAACGCGTTGGAGGAACAAAATTACAAACACCCCTACCCAATTCAGCAAGAGGCTATCCCTGCCATTTTGAATAAGAAAGATGTATTAGGTATTGCAAAGACAGGATCAGGAAAAACCGCTTCATATGTGCTTCCTATCTTAAATAACCTAAAAGGGAAATCGCCTCTAAAAAACAGACATATCAGAGTACTGGTTCTGGTCCCTACACGCGAATTAGCCGTACAGGTTGAAGAGGTATTTCAGACCTTTACCTCAGCTCTACCCGATAGAGTTAAAACACTGGCTATTTTCGGTGGTGTTTCCATCAACCCACAAATGATGGCCTTGAATGGTGTTAGTATTCTGGCTGCAACTCCAGGTCGTCTAATTGAATTAGAAGAAGCCAATGCCCTTAAATTATCCGATATTGACACATTAGTTCTTGACGAAGCAGACAAAATGCTAAACCTTGGCTTTAAATATGAGATGGATCGCATCTTTGCCCTATTGCCAAAGAAACGTCAGAATCTTTTATTCTCGGCTACCTTGAGTAAAGATGTTGATAATATTAAGCAGGTTCTATTAAAGCAACCTGAAGTCATTCGAATTGAGTCGAAGGAGGAAGAAACGGAACTAATTGATCAAATTGCCTATGCTGTTGAAGACAGTAGAAAAGGTCCACTGCTTCGTTACTTAATCAAGAAGAACAACCTAAAGCAAGTTTTGGTTTTTGTATCCTCTGCTTTTAAAGCTGATGGTGTTGCCAATAAGCTTTGTCGTAATGGCATACACGCAGTTTCTACTCATGGTAAGAAAAGTATGAACTCTCGTACGGAGAGTTTAAGACGATTCAAAACCGGAAAGATTCGAGTTTTAGTAACAACTGACCTTTTAGCGCGAGGAATTGATATTGAATTTCTACCCTATGTCGTTAATTATGAATTGCCACGATCACCTAAGGATTACATTCATCGTATAGGACGTACAGGTCGTGCGGATGCTCCTGGTGAAGCTGTTTCCTTTATAACACCTGATGATGAGCACCACTTTAAGGTGATTCAGAAAAAAATGAAAAAGGAAGTCAAAATAATCGACAGCTCAGACTTTGATATGCATGGCTTTTAAACCTTATGAAATAAAACAAAAATGCCCGGCTCAAACAATTTGAGCCGGGCATTTTTGTTTATCTGTAAATTAATAGAACTAATTCTTTATCACCTTACCGTGACATGAATGCATTTTGTTTGTCTTTCAAGAAGTACGTAGCATTTCCCCTCATTTTGCAATTTAATTAATTCACGCAGTAGTATATTTCGTAGGCGATAGGTGTAAACAGGTGTACTATTACCCCTCTCAAAATAACGCGTCTGAACAATATCAAAAGTTCGTCCGTAATAATGCGATGAACTATTTGCCGTAGCGTTTACATTGCTTTTGCGTAGTGATTTTTGATCTTCAAGGGTTCGTAAAATGGATGAAATTGAAAAGCGGTATTTTTTAAGACCCAATGCTTCCAATTGCTCGCAAAACCTTTCGCCAAGCAGATCTAAAAATTCTTCCGCCGGTTCTTGCAAATAAGGCAGTGAATTTCTTAAATGAGGTATTTCATAGTATTCATTATCAGCAATTTCAACAAGATCGTAACGATCACAAAACGCTTCCGGACTCAGCTTATCACCTCTTGAATCCAAAGGCTTTTTTAAGCCTTTTTTTCTGGCTACTTCAAGATGATAATTATTATTAAAGCGGCGCAGTGCTCGCTTTTCATCTTTGCTAAGTACAGGAACGGATAATTTATCTATGCTTTTGCCTTTGGGTGTAGGACTACAAGCTTTAAGTATTAAAACACCTAGTAGTGAAACGATTATAGCTACTACCCGAATTCTGCGAAGACGATACCTTTTTTCTCTTTTAATCATGCCTAAATTTTACTCACACAAAGGTAAAAAAAAGGCATTCTCAACAAATTGGTATGCACAAGAATCTTTATTTATACCAAACTATTTACATCTTGTGAATATAGTCTCAATTCTACACATGAGACTCGTACCATATAAACACAGAATTCAACCCCTTCAATACTTCGAGAGGCTTGTCAAGACACAGTAATTTCTAGGCAAAAAATTAGCCCCATATCAATTTAATGATATGGGGCTTATCCTAATAATTAAGGTAATTCGACGAACTCAGTATTCCACAAAGGTGATCGAGCCTGTCAGGGTGCTTACATAAATCCACCGCCACCTTGTGTTTCGCGACTATCTCTGTGCTTTCTTCTCTTCGCTTTATTTTTTCCGCTACCAAATCGGTACGAAAAGCCCAGGTATGCAGTTCGGCTTTCCCAATGAAATTCACCATTCTGCTTATACGGCACTTCTGAATCAAATTTAAACTTCATGCCTTCAAAGATATCGTTTACTCTAAAGGTCAAGGTTCCTTTTCCTTTTAATATTCTGTAGCTGGCACCTGTATTGATCATCCACATTGGATCTACCTCGAACTGAAGGTCTTTTCCACCACCACGGTACATGGCAAACAATTGGAATCTCAATTTTTTGGTTGCTGTAAAACTATTCGACATACGAACATTAAAGGAATTGTTTGTAATCTCCAGATTCTCATCATTTGATACACCAGTCTCTTTCTGGATATATAAATCGGAGCTGGCATTCATCGACCACCATTTAAAGAATCTGTAATTAGCCGATAATTCTAATCCGTAACGATCGTTACTATCCGTATTATAGTATGACATTTCAACCTTTTCAACATCCAAAGGATCTTTATTCAATACTCTCGAAATATTATCATTAACGCGACGGTAGAACGTTCCTAATGTAATAGATCCTTTTTCTAATCCTTTGGTATAATTGAATTCGAATGAATTTGTAAACTGAGGGTCCAGGTTAGGATTACCGAAAGAACTAATCAAAGGCGTACTCCATTCTCTAATTGGATTCACTTGTCCAATAGATGGTCTGTCTACTCGTCGACTATAACTCAACTGCAACTGATTTTTTTCACTTGGTGTAAAAGTGAAGAATACCGAAGGGTAAATGGTAAAACGACTATCTGAATATTTAGCATTCTCGTCATTTTTCAGAAACTTTCCATCGACCTCATACTGCTCAAATCGAGCACCCAATTGCATAGAAAGATTATTAATCTTATGATTCAAATTTACATATCCCGAATAGATACTTCTATCATACGTAAATGCAGAGTTACCTATTTCATTATTAGTCGCATCAAGTTGATTGGTTACTCTTGAATTCTCTGTATCATTATACCTCAACTCCAAACCTAACTCCAATTTTGTATTTTCCCCCAATGGATTTGTGTAATCCAGGTTTAAAAGCGTATTGGTGTAATCATTCTCAATAGCATCCATATAATTTGAGCTTAAATCAATTGGATTAAGCAGTTCTTTATAAGTCGCATCTTCAGGCGAGTCACTTTCACTATAAGTCGCCTCGAATTCCAGATTGTGTCCTTTCTTTTCAAAGTCGATTTTATAATTGAAATTATATGTTCCCGTAGAATTCTCTGTTTCGGATTTCATTAAAGTATGATAATCCAAATCTGTTCCTCTGTAAATCTTTGTTGTACCATCAAATACACCGTCGCGAAAATTCTGTGTGGTATAAAATGAAAGCGTATTCTTATCATTTAAATAAATATCAGCTCCAACTTTGAGCAACTGAGAATTGTTATCGCTTAAGAACTTAAACTTCTGCAAAAGATCATTATCAAGAACGACATTGCCATTTTCATCTTTCGAGCTTCTTAAAACATCACCGTAATTGTCTCTTTTTCCTCCGTTAGCACCAAAATTCATGAAGAAGTTCACTTTACCAGTCTTGTAATTCATATCTAAAGAACCGTTTCCACGTGTATTATCGCCACGTGTTACTCCAAGATTCACGTTCCCATTAAAACCAATATTGGCATTTTTATTTAAGACAATATTAATGATACCACTCATTCCCTCAGGGTTATATTTTGCAGATGGATTGGTAATCAACTCAACACTCTTAATAGATGTAGATGGAATTTGTTGCAACAATTGAGCAGCACTAATATTCGTTGGTTTTCCATCAACCAGAATCCTAACATTCTCATTTCCTCTTAAACTAACAGTTCCTGTTTGACTATCAACACTAACCGATTGTACATTGTTTAGCACCTCAGAAGCAGTTGCACCAGCAGCAGTCAGATCCTTGCCGACATTTATCACTTTTCGATCAACCTTCTGAGTCACTGTAGAGAGTTCGGCTCTCACAGTCACCTCATTAAGCACCTCGGTATCTTCCTCGAGACGAATTGTTCCTAACTTATAGGTCGATTTTTTAGAGGTAAATTCAAGTTCTCTAACAAAAGGCTTGTAACCAATATATTGAATCTCAATAACATGTTTCCCTTTTGCAATTTTTCTTATATTAAACTTCCCTTTATCATCCGTAATCCCACCTGTTAAAATCTGGTTGTTTACATCTTTAATTACAATATTAACATAGGGCAGTGATTCATTGGTGTTATTGTCAATAATAAGGCCTGAAACAGAACCAAGTTTACTACTATTACTTTTCGGAGATTCTTCTGCATAGTTAATAAAACTACACAGCATTAAAATTGTTACAAATAATATTCTTCTCATAATTATATTTTTAGGTCGGTTTGATATACAAGTATTGGACTACACCATAAGTTTTTTAGTTACACGACTTACTCCAAATTAAGATTTATTAACAGCTCAGATTAAAAACAGAATTCAATTTAAAGTGGCATCATCATCAACTTAAAACTAATAGCTCATCATCCATTTATCACATCTCGTGCCGAAAACAACAACAAACACATAATCATTACAATACGATTACAATGAGAAATTTTTCTGTTCGATAACGAACACACCCTGTCCGTTTTCGAGTTCTCATTCAACACTTAAATTTGGAAGTTCAATCACTAATTTCAAAGTGAAAATTGCACTGTTATTAATGATACATTTAATCAAATACTGTTTAATAAACTAAAAAACATACCTTCGTCATCAGATCAAGCATCTAACATGTTCGATGATACAATAACTAAAAGCACATTAAAATTATCGAATGTTAAAAACACTTATGTGTGCAAGCTTTAAATCAAAATATAAAACAACTCAAATGCCTATCATTCTTCTTCTTAGTTCATCATCCATTTTAGCTTTAGTATCATGTCTGCTGGCAGACAAACGAAAACAAAGATTAAACCGATACCTGAAAATCATCATGCTAGTATTAATTATTTTGAATTGTATAATTCTTCTTTCATACACTTTCGGCTATATAACTGGCTACTTCTCCAGATCATAGACAAAAAAAAAGCCAGCTCAAAATCTGAACTGGCTAACTTTATTTTAAAACTTTATTCGGAAACATTTACCGTATAAGTTCGATGAACTCTTCTTCAGAGATCGTTTTGATTTCAAACTTTTCCACTTTAGCCAGCTTACTAGGTCCTACCTTCTCTCCTGCCAGGAACAAATCTGTTTTCTTAGAAATTGAGCTTGTATTTTTCCCTCCATTTTGTTCAATCAAGGCCTTCAGTTCATCACGCGAATGCAAACTAAAACTACCCGAAATCACAATTGATAGCCCTTCCAGCTTATTGGTTTGATTGGCCAGTTCCTCCTCATTTAATTCGAATTGTAAACCATGTGCAATCAACTCATTTACCAAATTATTCTGAGCCTCATCTTCGAAAAACAGGATAATACTTTTTGCAATTTTTTCACCAATTTCATCAATTTCAACCAATTCTTCAAGACTAGATTCTTTCAAACGCTGAATAGAAGTCAGGCTTTTCGCTAATTTCTTGGCCACTGTTTGGCCAACATGGCGAATACCCAATGCAAATAAGACTTTCTCAAAAGGTACTTGCAATGATTCTTGAACACTTCCCAATATTCGGTCAGCCGATTTCTCTCCCATACGCTCAAGAGGCAATAAATCCTCTTTCTTTAAGCTGTATAAATCGGCAATATTCTTGACCAAATCTTTCTGATACAAAAGTTCAATGGTTTCTTCTCCCAAGCCATCAATATTCATAGCCTTACGACCAATAAAATGTTCGATTCGCCCGGTAATTTGTGGTGGACAGAATACACTATTGGGACAATAATGGTTGGCCTCTCCTTCAATACGAATCAATTGTGTTTCACATTCCGGGCAGTTTTCAATAAACTCAATCTTTTCAGCATCAACCTCTCGCTGGTCTACATCAACACCTACAATCTTAGGAATAATCTCTCCACCTTTTTCAACAAAAACACTATCGTTCAAGTGTAAATCTAGATTCTCAATAATATCAGAATTATGTAGAGAAGCTCTTTTCACCACTGTTCCGGCTAACTGTACGGCATCCAAATTAGCCACCGGAGTAATTGACCCCGTTCGTCCCACCTGATAGCTCACCGACTGTAGGCGAGTCGCCACACGTTCAGCCTTAAACTTATAAGAAATTGCCCAACGCGGCGATTTAGCCGTGTATCCCAACTCATCCTGCTGATCAAGTGAATTCACCTTAATCACAATACCATCAATAGGCACTGGTAAATCTTCACGCTTGGTGTCCCAATAATTAATATAGTCTAGCACCTCATCAATGGAATTACACAATTTACTATCATCTGAGATTTTAAACCCCCACGATTTTGCTTGTTCTAGATTGTTAAAATGATCACGACCAGGAAGTTGTTTTCCCAAGAGATAATACAAGCAACAATCTAATTGACGTTTAGCCACAATAGAAGAGTTCTGCATTTTCAAACTCCCCGAAGCTGCGTTTCTTGGATTTGCAAAAGGACTTTCTCCCAGATCTTCGCGCTCTTTATTCAATTGATCGAACACCTGAAAGGGCATCATAATTTCCCCTCTGATTTCAAACTCCTCAGGATAAGCTTCTCCTTGCAAGTTTAATGGAATGGTTCGAATCGTTTTCACATTGGTCGTCACATCATCGCCTTGTACCCCATCACCACGAGTTAAAGCCTGAACCAGTTTCCCATTCTTATATTTTAAGCTAATGGAAGTACCATCGTACTTTAATTCACAGACATATTGAATTTTTTCCTCAGTTAATTTCTGAATTCGTGTTTCAAAATCACGTACATCTTCCTCAGAATAGGTATTGCCTAATGATAACATTGGATACTCGTGAGGTACTTGTTTAAATTCAAGATTGATATCACTCCCAACGCGCTGACTGGGTGAATTTTCATCGGCATATTCAGGATACTTATTTTCCAAAGCAATTAAATCGTTCATCATCATATCAAACTCAAAATCGTTGATAGTAGGCTGTGAAAGAACGTAATAATTGTGGTTATGCTTATGGAGTTGCACGCGTAATTCCTTAATACGCTGCAAGGCTTCAGTCTTATTCATAGTCGAATTGGTGTTTTTAATCTAAAGCATAAAAATAACAATAGAATAGGAATTGGAGTGCATATTATTTTTTAAAATTTACTAAATATATCAAGCCTCTTGGTTTTCAGGTAGCTTTACGACTCATTTTTTTCAAACAATATATTATCTTTCGGCTAAATACACCTAAAGATTTTTTCAGAGAATTTTCACCGATAATAATATGCAACTAACCGATTATGCTTCGTAAAATTGATGCTCTTGAAGTAAATTAGCATTAGATAATTAAAACATTTGCATTATGAACAAAGACCGAAGACCTTTGATTGTAGGATTAACACTCATAATTATTGGAATTGTTATCCTGCTAAGCAATATAGATTTTTTACCA
>Ga0209379_10001740_pt1 | contig 13786 bp, 15 predicted proteins | sample tdDd001_FD_187124 | JGI IMG/M metagenome (GOLD analysis project Ga0209379, IMG submission 187124) | Marine sediment microbial communities from the Atlantic coast under amendment with organic carbon and nitrate - tdDd00.1 (SPAdes)... | ecosystem: Environmental > Aquatic > Marine > Coastal >...
GTTTGATGTGCCACAATCTCTCTTTAGCTCTCTATGACTAAACTATAAACATGAAACAGTCTCTTAGAATCTGGCTTGATGCCGCGCGCCCAAAAACTTTGCCTTTAGCATTGGTTTCTATCTTAACTGGTAGTGTATTGGCGTACTCAACTCAACAATTTTCATTTGCAGTCGCACTATTGGCATTTCTGACCGCAACTTTGCTGCAGATATTATCCAACTTGGCGAACGATTATGGTGATGCCGTCAAAGGCACGGACAACGAACAGCGTTTAGGACCTATGCGTGCCATTCAGTCAGGGGAAGTGACGCAAGCGGATATGAAGCATGCCATTATTATCAATGTGCTGCTGACGATCGCTTCTGGCTTAGCATTAGTTCTTTATGCTCTTGATAGTCTGCACAGTATTTTAGCCTTTATCGGTTTAGGTGTACTCGCCATTGCCGCAGCGATAGCTTATACCGTAGGTAATAAACCATACGGTTATGTAGGGCTTGGTGATATTTCTGTGTTTATTTTCTTCGGATTGCTGGGTGTTGCAGGTACTTATTTCCTACACACTGGCGTGGTTGCACCTTCATTGGTGTTGCCTGCAATTGGTTGTGGTTTGCTGGCCGTTGCTGTGCTCAATATTAATAACATGCGTGATATAGAAAACGATGAAGTGTGCGGTAAGCGCACAGTCGCGGTGAGACTCGGTCAGAAAAAGGCCAAGCAATACCATACGATTTTATTGGTAGGTGCAATGCTGGCCTTTATTGTTTACCTACTTTTGCAACCAGGCCCAGTATGGATAAGTCTTCCATTCCTATTAAGCATGTTGGTTGTTTACAAGCATGGTAAAGCGGTATGGATGGCAGAGCAGCCCGCGCAGATTGCTCCTATGATGCCAGTGATCGTGAAGTGTTCTCTGGTAACTAACTTGCTTTTTGCTGGGGTTGTTATAGCTCAAACTCTCGCCAGTTAAGTGATGCTTGTCATTGCAATGACTTAATGTCCCTATATACTCGATGGAGATGACGAACGGTATGGGAAGGAACACAATGGAATACAATACCTCTGCCTTATGCGATATCTACTTAGAACAAGTGGATGTGGTTGAGCCGATGTTTAGTAACTTTGGCGGCAGTGCCTCTTTCGCCGGACAAATCACGACGGTGAAGTGTTTTGAGGATAATGGGCTGATCCGAGACATACTAGAGCAAGATGGTTTAGGCCGAGTGCTGCTGGTTGATGGTGGTGGTTCCTTACGTCGCGCATTGATTGATGCTGAGCTTGCGGCATTAGCAGAAGAAAATGAGTGGGAAGGTATTGTCGTCTACGGCTGCGTCCGTGAAGTGGATGAACTAGAAGACATGAGCATTGGTATCCAAGCCCTTGCATCTATCCCTGTGGGAGCGACATCGCAAAGTATTGGTGAGGTGGATGTGCCTGTCAATTTTGGTGGTGTGACCTTCCTACCTGAAGATTATTTGTACGCGGATAATACCGGTGTGATTCTTTCTCAAGAGCCGTTGGATATCGATCTTGATATTGACGAAGATGAAGAAGTCATCGAGCAAGATTAATAGAATATAAAACACCGGCGAAATGCCGGTGTTTTTCTATCTGAGCTATTGCTTAATTAACCTTTGGCTTGTTCAGCTAGGTAAGTCTCTCTTAACTTCAACGCATAGAGATAACCTAAGATTCCACCTATGATATTGCCGAGCGCAATGCCTATAAATAATCCTTCGATATCATAAAGCTGACTACCGACCCAAGCGCTAGGTAGGGTAAAAGCGAACAATCTCATGCTGCTCCACTGAAACGCTTTTAGAGGTTGATGTAGGGCGTTGAGGCCAGATATCAACATCATGACGATTCCTTGAAAGCCATAGCTAAATGGCACCACTAATAAATAATGCCATAGTAAGTCTTTTACGCTTTGTTCTTGAGAAAACAGTGAGGCAAGGGGAATACTTAAAGGCACCATCATTAAGAACACGCCGAGCTGAAATAACACAGAGAAGCGCATGCTGAGAAACATCCCTGCAAAGCTGCGTTGTGGGTTGTTTGCGCCCATGTTTTGCGCGATGAATGGAGTCAGTGCAGATGTGAGTGACATCAGAACTAAGATTAAAATCGATTCAACACGTTGCGCTGCGCCATAAGCCGCGACAGCTGCCGTACCATGGCTAGAGAGCATCATCATAAGAATGGCACCTGATATTGGCGTCATTGCATTGGAAATGGCTGCAGGGGTGCCAATTTTTAGAATTAAACGCCAGTCACTAACGAGCTTGAGCGGGTGAGGTAAGCCGAGCAGTTTTTCACGTCGAACCAAGACATACAAAGAGCCAATAAGTGCACCTAACCAGCTAAAGGCACTCGCAATGGCTGCACCCTGAATGCCAAGTTCTGGGAAAGGGCCGTAACCAAAAATAAGCAATGGATCGAGAACGCCATTAATAAAACCTGCCAGCATCATGATTTTGGCGGGTGTTTTAGTATCTCCAGTTGCTCGTATGGCACTATTTCCTGCCATCGGGATCACGAGCAAAGGAATCGTGAGGTACCAAATTTGCATGTATTGCTCGATCATAGGGATGAGCGATGGTTTAGCTCCAAGCTGTAAAAATAGCGCCTCAATAGTGAAAAAACCGACACTGCAAGCTAAGGCAACTAAAACCACAGCGAGGATTAAACCGTGAGTGGAAAAGCGCGCCGCATCTTGCGAATGACCTTGCCCGAGTAAGCGACCAATATTGGTCGACAAGCCCATACCAATGCCCATAGTGATACAGTTGACAGCAAAGGTGACGGGGAAGGTATAGCTAATTGCTGCAAGTGCTTCGGTACCGAGCAGGGAGATGAAGAAAGTATCCACCAAGTTAAACATCAAAATAGCGATCATGCCGAAGGTCATCGGAATAGTCATTTGACGTAATACGGTTGGGATGGGGCCCGTGAGTAGGCCGTGCTTATCCTGCATGGTGAACAACTGCTCGAATGGACGAAAAGCGTAGCATACTTGATCGAACTGTGAGACACAAAAAAGGCCAGCCGAAGCTGACCTTTCTACTCATTTTTCAATCGAATGAAAAATTAAGCTTTTGCTTTAGCTGCTGCCTTAGCAATAGCAGCAAAACCAGCTGCGTTTAGAGCAGCGCCGCCAACTAGAGCACCATCGATGTCTGGTTGTGCGAAGTAAGCTTCAGCGTTTTCTGGCTTAACAGAACCACCGTATTGGATGATTACTTGCTCAGCAACTGCTGCGTCTTTCTCTGCGATCATAGCGCGGATAGAAGCGTGGATGCGCTGTGCATCTTCAGCTGTCGCTGCTTTACCAGTACCGATAGCCCAGATTGGTTCGTAAGCGATGATTGCGCCGTTTAGAGCTTCAACACCGTAAGCATCGATAACTGCGTTGATTTGACGTGCACATACTGCTTCAGTTTCGCCCGCTTCGTTTTGAGCTTCAGATTCACCGATACAGAAAACAGGTGTTAGACCATTCTCTTGTAGGAATTTGAATTTCTTAGCAACGAACTCGTCTGATTCGTTGTGGTATTCACGACGCTCAGAGTGGCCGATGATGATGTGAGAAGCACCGAAGTCTTTCAGCATTTCAGGAGACATATCACCAGTGAATGCACCGCTGTTGTTTAGGTCAGTGTTCTGTGCACCTAGGATGATCTTGTTACCGCCTTCTGCGATTAGACGCTCCGCTAGGTCGATGTAAAGTGCTGGTGGAGCTACTGCTACGTCAACACCTTCAACGCCTTCAAGTTCAGCGTTAAGACCAGTTAGCAGCTCAGTTACCATTGCTTTGCTACCGTTAAGTTTCCAGTTACCCATCACTACAGGACGACGCATAGGAATATCTCCGTATTTAATCAATTAATGTAAAAAATCTTCGTAAGAATATAACAGATAAAATTGGCAAGATCATGATTACCGTCATGTCTTAACCGGATCTCGTCCAATGGTTGGAGTTGTCATCCCACATATTTGACACATTGAGCCGAAACTAGAGTGATCTAATGGGCAGAATAGGGGGATATCACTCGGAAACAGCACGATAAATTGTTACTAGTGAACAGAATATGATCTGCAATGATGAAACTCTCTTACATTTGAGGACTACTATGCCAAACCTAGTAATGGAATACTCCAATTCAGTTGATGAGCGTGTTAATGTTCAGGGGTTACTGGAAGACTTGCATGAAGTGGCGCTGCAAAGTGGCTTGTTTGATGTCGGTTCAGTGAAGTCTCGCGCATTACGCTGCCATAATTGGTTGATTGGTGACGAAGGAGATAGCGTAGATTTCGTGCATATTAGTTTTGAGTTGTTGGATGGGCGCACGCCTGAACAAAAACGTGAGCTATCCCGTCAATTAATGACGGTACTGCAAGAACAAGCGAGTCATGTTCGAAGCTTGACTGTTAATGTGCGCGATATGGATAAAGAGAGCTTTCAGAAAGTGACCAACTAATTTTTTGATTTTTGTTCTATTTTTTAGGTAACCAGATGTCGATTAAAGAACTGCTGTTTTCATTCCAAGGACGTATTGGGCGTAAAGTGTTCTGGATTTGGAATGTCATTTATTACTTGGCGATTGTAGGTTTTGGCATTGGAATGAATGCCTTGTTCCCTGCATTTGCTCATCTTATCTTGCCTGTTTTTCTGATTATTGTATTGATCCCTGATTTAGCGATCACGGCTAAGCGTTGGCATGACAGAAATAAATCTAGCTGGTGGTTGTTGATGAATATCCCGTTGGTGATTGGCCGAATGACAGTGCCGGTTGGCGATCCGTCATTGGCCGGGCAAAGTACGACACTGCAAATGGTAAGCTCGTTAGCGGCACTGATTTGTGGCGCTTGGATCTTGATTGAATGTGGTTTCATCAAAGGAACGGCAGGCGACAATCAATATGGACCAGAGCCAAAGTAGGAAGTTTTGATTCATTCCTTACTCGGTCGCTCCGGCCTCTTGTTAATGACCGTTTAACACTAAAATAAAAAGGGTTGGCATCAATGCCAACCCTTTTTAGCTTTCGTTACTTTCTCAGCAAAATCTCTTCAATGCGATGGTCTAGACCTTTCTTTAGCATCAACTGTGCACGCCCTTTAGTGGGCAAGATATTCTCCAACAAATTAATGCCGTTGATAGTCTGCCAAATATCGTGTGCTTTATCGATCGCATCGGTTTCGCTGAGCTTTGTATAGTGACTAAAGTAAGATCCAGGTTTAGTAAAAGCTCCTTGACGAAACTTTAAGAAGCGTTCGACATACCAACTTTCAATCACATCTGAATCTGCATCGACATAAATAGAGAAATCTAAAAAGTCAGAGACAAAAACACGATGTGGGTCGTGAGGGTAGTCCATACCGCTTTGCAATACGTTTAAGCCTTCAATGATCAGTACGTCGGGTCTATCGACCACTTTGACTTCATCGGTAATGTCATAAGTAATGTGTGAGTAAAGAGGGACTTCAAGATTCGGTTTTGCGGCTTTTACATCGGACACAAACTCAACCAAACGTTTGATATCGTAAGATTCAGGAAAGCCTTTGCGATGCATAATACCGCGTTCGCTTAGAGCCTTCTTTGGGTATAAGAATCCGTCTGTGGTGACTAGCTCGACTTTCGGGTGTTTGTCCCAGCGAGAAAGTAAAGCTTTAAGTAAACGTGCCGTGGTACTTTTACCCACGGCGACACTGCCTGCTATACCAATGATAAATGGTGGCGCGGACTCTTGATTACTCAGGAAGTTGTTTAATACCGTGTTGCGGCTCTGGCGAGCAGAAATGTATAGGTTAAGTAGACGAGCAAGAGGAAGATAGATTTCTACCGCTTCTTCCATTGTGAGACTTTCGTTCACCCCTTGCAGCTCGATCAGGTCCTCTTCGGATAACGTCATAGGTACAGAATTACGCAACTCTGCCCACTGTTGACGATTAAAAGAGAGATAAGGTGTCATAGTCTTCCTAACCAGGTTTCACGATAAGAGTTGCGAAAATACAACAACACAACCAGATTGAAAACGACAAGCGCAACAATAAGTCGCATTTTACGGATGGTTTGTGCGTTTTTTCAGCAAATAAGCGGAAAATAAGTAAAAACTCGTTTTTTTTTAAATTAGCTATTGCAAGCTAGAAAATCATTCAATAGAATGCGCACCACTTATGCCGACTTAGCTCAGTAGGTAGAGCAACTGACTTGTAATCAGTAGGTCACCAGTTCGATTCCGGTAGTCGGCACCATTTCTCCTTTATGAGAGATTTGGAGTAAAAATTTGGAGGGGTTCCCGAGTGGCCAAAGGGATCAGACTGTAAATCTGCTGGCACTGCCTTCGATGGTTCGAATCCGTCCCCCTCCACCATATTCTAAAGGAAATAGCTCACAGAGTTACGTGTTGCGGGCATCGTATAATGGCTATTACCTCAGCCTTCCAAGCTGATGATGCGGGTTCGATTCCCGCTGCCCGCTCCACTCAATAGTGTTGCTGATATAGCTCAGGCGGTAGAGCGCATCCTTGGTAAGGATGAGGTCCCCAGTTCGACTCTGGGTATCAGCACCAGCTCTCAGCTCACTTTTCTTTTGATACTTTCTTTTAACTAAACTACGTTTAGTGATTGAAGGTAATTTTATCACCAATACTTTTTGGTTGCGTGGTCATCAAAGCCACCTAAATCCGTACCTAGAGGGACAACTCATGTCTAAAGAAAAATTTGAACGTACGAAACCGCACGTAAACGTTGGTACTATCGGCCACGTTGACCACGGTAAAACAACTCTAACTGCTGCTATCTGTACTACACTTGCAAAAGTGTACGGCGGTGTTGCGAAAGACTTCGCATCTATCGATAACGCTCCAGAAGAGCGTGAGCGCGGTATCACAATCGCTACTTCTCACGTAGAGTACGACACTCCATCACGTCACTACGCACACGTAGACTGTCCAGGACACGCGGATTATGTTAAAAACATGATCACAGGTGCTGCACAGATGGACGGTGGTATCCTAGTTGTTGCTGCAACAGATGGTCCAATGCCACAAACTCGTGAGCACATCCTACTAGGCCGTCAGGTTGGTATTCCTTACATCATCGTATTCATGAACAAATGTGACATGGTTGATGATGAAGAGCTTCTAGAACTAGTAGAAATGGAAGTTCGTGAACTTCTATCTGAGTACGACTTCCCAGGTGATGACCTACCAGTTATCCAAGGTTCTGCACTAGGCGCACTAAACGGCGAAGAGCAGTGGGAAGCTAAGATTGTAGAACTAGCAGAAGCGCTAGATTCTTACATCCCAGAGCCAGAGCGTGCAGTAGACATGCCGTTCCTAATGCCAATCGAAGACGTATTCTCAATCCAAGGTCGTGGTACAGTAGTAACTGGCCGTATCGAGCGTGGTATCCTACGTGTAGGTGACGAAGTAGAAATCGTTGGTATCAAAGAAACAACAGTAACTACATGTACTGGTGTTGAAATGTTCCGTAAGCTTCTAGACGAAGGTCGTGCTGGTGAGAACGTTGGTGCACTTCTACGTGGTACTAAGCGTGATGACGTAGAACGTGGTCAAGTACTAGCAGCGAAAGCTTCTATCAACCCACACACTAAGTTTGAGTCTGAAGTATACGTACTGTCTAAAGATGAAGGCGGCCGTCACACTCCATTCTTCAAAGGTTACCGTCCACAGTTCTACTTCCGTACAACTGACGTAACAGGCGATATCTCTCTACCAGAAGGCGTAGAAATGGTAATGCCAGGTGACAACATCAAGATGACTGTTGAGCTAATCGCGCCAATCGCGATGGACGAAGGTCTACGTTTCGCAATCCGCGAAGGTGGCCGTACAGTTGGTGCTGGTGTTGTTGCTAAGATCTTCGCTTAATTCTTACGAATTAGCTAAAGACTTCGGAAAAATCTTGAATAAGATTTGACGAACCAGTAGCAAAAAGGGCATCATTTGATGCCCTTTTTCTGCACTAAATAAAATGTCTGTTGTTTTCTTATTCAACTTGGCATTAAGCAGGATTTTTTGTTCAAGACATTGTGGCTTGATCAATAAAAGAGTACGTCGATCGATTAAGATTGACGTTTCATGGATTTGCCCTGCAACGGCGGGGTTGTTTTCGTCTATATTAAGACTTGTGACAGGTTGGTTTTATGAAAGCTAATAATGCTGAAACTCCTGATAGCTCAAATGGCGCAGATATCTTCAAGTGGATCGTCACTTTTACTCTGCTAGCTGCCGCTGTTGTGGGTAATTACCTGTATGGTGAAATGTCTGTAGTAGTTCGCGCTGCAGGTGTTGTTGTGCTAATTGCTGCGGCACTTGGTGTTGCTGCTACAACAACTAAGGGTAAAGCTGCGATCGATTTTGCTAAAGAATCTCGCATGGAAGTGCGCAAAGTAGTTTGGCCTACACGCCAAGAGACTATGCAAACAACTTTGATCGTTTTAGCTGTAAGTATTGTAATGGCTCTAGTGCTTTGGGGCATTGACGGCATCATGGTTCGTCTTGTTGCTCTAATAACTGGGGTATAGAGGGTTTTTATTCATGAGTGAAGCTCCAAAAAAACGCTGGTATGTGGTTCAAGCCTTCTCTGGATTTGAAGGTCGTGTAGCTCAGTCTCTTCGCGAGCATATCAAAATGCATAGCATGGAAGAGCTATTTGGTGAAGTTTTAGTCCCTACTGAAGAAGTAGTGGAAATGCGCGCAGGTCAACGTCGTAAATCTGAGCGTAAATTCTTCCCTGGTTACGTCCTAGTTCAGATGATCATGAACGATGAATCATGGCACTTAGTACGCAGTGTGCCGCGTGTCATGGGCTTCATTGGTGGTACTTCTGACCGTCCAGCTCCTATCACTGATAAGGAAGCTGACGCGATTCTTAACCGTCTAGAGAAAGCAAGTGAAGCTCCTCGTCCTCGTACTATGTACGAAGCGGGTGAAGTGGTACGTGTTACTGACGGTCCATTCGCTGACTTCAACGGTACTGTTGAAGAAGTGGATTACGATAAGAGCCGCGTAAAAGTGTCTGTATCGATCTTTGGTCGTGCAACACCAGTTGAGCTTGAATTTGGTCAAGTAGAAAAACTTGATTAAAAAAACACCTTAATAGGGTTGTCTAGGGCGCGGATTATGACTATAATTTCGCGCCTTATTATTTTGGCTGAAATGAAAGTTTTAGCGAAAGTAAAAAGTATTTACATCAACGGGGAGCTGATCAGCCGATTAGCGTTTGTACCCAAAATTAGGAAAAATCATGGCTAAGAAAGTTGAAGCTTACATCAAGCTACAAGTTGCTGCTGGTATGGCGAACCCAAGTCCACCAGTTGGTCCTGCACTAGGTCAACACGGTGTGAACATCATGGAATTCTGTAAAGCGTTTAACGCGAAAACAGAATCTGTAGAAAAAGGTCTACCGACTCCAGTTGTTATCACAGTATACAACGACCGTTCTTTCACGTTCGTAACTAAGACTCCACCTGCTGCTGTTCTTCTTAAGAAAGCTGCTGGCGTTAAGTCTGGTTCAGGTCGTCCAAACACTGAAAAAGTGGGTACTGTAACTGACGCTCAAATCCAAGAAATCGCAGAAACTAAAGCTGCTGATATGACTGGTGCTGACATCGAAGCAATGAAGCGTTCAATCGCTGGTACTGCTCGTTCAATGGGCCTAGTGGTAGAGGGTTAATAAGATGGCTAAACTAACTAAGCGCATGCGCGTAATCCGCGAAAAAGTTGACGTAACTAAAGAATACGAAATCAACGAAGCTGTAGCTCTTCTTCAAGAACTAGCAACTGCTAAATTCGTTGAGTCTGTTGACGTTGCTGTTAACCTAGGCATTGATGCTCGTAAATCTGACCAGAACGTACGTGGTGCAACTGTACTACCTCACGGTACTGGCCGCGACATCCGCGTTGCAGTGTTCACTCAAGGTGCAAACGCTGAAGCAGCTAAAGAAGCTGGCGCAGACATCGTAGGTATGGAAGATCTTGCTGAGCAAGTTAAGAAAGGCGAAATGAACTTTGACGTAGTAGTTGCTTCTCCAGATGCAATGCGCGTTGTAGGTCAACTAGGTACTATCCTAGGTCCTCGCGGTCTTATGCCAAACCCTAAAGTTGGTACTGTAACTCCTAACGTCGCTGAAGCAGTTAAAAATGCTAAAGCTGGTCAGGTTCGTTACCGTAACGACAAGAACGGCATCATCCACACTACTATCGGTAAAGCAAACTTCTCTGCTGAGCAGATCAAAGAGAACCTAGAAGCTCTTCTAGTTGCTCTGAAGAAAGCTAAGCCGTCTTCTGCTAAGGGTACATTCCTTCAGAAGGTTAGCATCTCTACTACAATGGGTGCTGGTGTTGCTGTTGATCAGGGTAGCCTGAACACAGTTGCGTAATTAATTTTACGACACACTTATTTACTTAGGCGCAGAGTTTATATATAATTTTGCGCCTAATATTTGTGGTTGGGGCTGAACTTTGGTTCATTAAACTCTTCGGAGTTTAGTCTGAATTATGACCCAGTCTCCGTCCAAGACCGTAGGTGTCTGTTTTCTAAATAGACTTAATCGTCCTACGTAGATGGTGCCCGAACTGACAGAAAGCTCTATTTTTATAGTTAACTTTCTTCTGGGAAGCACCTCAATAGCTCTCACTGTCGTGATGATAGTGAGTGGTGTAACGACAACCAGGAGTAAATCCAAGATGGCTTTAAACCTTCAAGACAAAAAAGCAATTGTTGCTGAAGTCAACGAAGCTGCCAGTGGTGCACTTTCTGCAGTTGTAGCTGATTCTCGTGGCGTTGAAGTAGGCGCGATGACTTCTCTACGTAAACAAGCTCGTGAAGCTGGTGTTTACCTGAGAGTTGTTCGTAACACTCTAGCACGCCGTGCGGTTGAAGGTACAGACTACGAGTGTCTAACAGACACTTTCACTGGTCCTACTTTAATCGCGTTCTCTAACGAGCACCCAGGTGCTGCAGCGCGTCTTTTCAAAGACTTCGCTAAAGAGAACAAAGATTTCGAGATCAAAGCTGCTGCATTTGAAGGCGCGGTTACTGACGCAGAAGTACTAGCGACACTACCAACTTACGACGAAGCAATTGCACGCCTAATGATGTGCATGAAAGAAGCTTCTGCTGGCAAGCTGGTACGTACTATCGCTGCTGTTCGCGACCAGAAAGAAGAAGCTGCGGCTTAAGCCTTGCTTTAAACTGGTTGCTATTTAAACTTATTGTTGACTTAAAAGAGAATTGTTATGTCTATTACTAACGAGCAAATCCTAGACGCAGTTGCAGAAATGTCTGTAATGCAAGTTGTTGAGCTTATCGAAGCTATGGAAGAAAAATTCGGCGTTACTGCTGCAGCTGCAGTTGTAGCTGGCGGCGCTGCTGGCGGCGAAGCTGCTGCTGAGCAAACTGAATTTGACGTAATCCTAGAATCTGCTGGCGGCAACAAAGTTGCTGTAATCAAAGCAGTACGTGGCGCAACAGGTCTAGGCCTTAAAGAAGCTAAAGGTCTTGTAGACTCAGCTCCTGCACCTCTAAAAGAAGGCGTAGAGAAAGCTGAAGCTGAAGCTCTTAAAGCTCAGCTAGAAGAAGCTGGTGCAAGTGTTACTGTTAAGTAATTATTGCATAGTTTCTTAGCCTAACGGCTAATGGCTGGTGGTTTTTTAACCACCGGCCTTTTTGCGCTGTAGGGGTTGGGTGATTTTTCCGCTGTTTGAGCACCCAAGTTCCTAGCAAAAAACATGTCATTAGCTCTTAATGATATGTCACTACAATCAAACAGATGTTAGTCACTGTCTCATAACTATTGGAGACAGTTTGGGTCACTTATCAGCGAGCTGAGGAACCCCATGGTTTACTCTTATACCGAGAAAAAGCGCATCCGTAAGGACTTTGGTACTCGTCCACAAGTTTTGGACATTCCATACCTGCTATCGATCCAGCTCGATTCGTTCGAAAAATTCATCGAACAGGATCCTGAAGGTCAATACGGTCTAGAAGCTGCTTTCCGTTCTGTATTCCCGATTCAGAGCTACAACGGCAATTCCGAGCTGCAATACGTTAGCTACCGTCTTGGTGAGCCAGTTTTTGACGTTAAAGAATGTCAAATCCGCGGCGTAACTTATTCAAAACCTCTACGCGTAAAACTACGCCTAGTGATCTTTGATAGAGACGCGCCAGCAGGTACTGTAAAAGACATTAAAGAACAAGAAGTCTACATGGGCGAAATTCCGCTTATGACAGACAATGGTACCTTCGTTATCAATGGTACCGAGAGGGTTATCGTATCCCAGCTGCACAGAAGCCCAGGTGTATTCTTCGACAGCGATAAGGGTAAAACCCACTCATCAGGTAAAGTTCTATACAATGCACGTGTTATTCCTTACCGTGGTTCATGGCTTGATTTCGAGTTTGATCCTAAGGATAACCTGTACGTACGTATTGACCGCCGTCGTAAGCTTCCAGCATCAATCATCCTTCGCGCACTAGGTAAGACGACTGATGAAATCCTGGATATCTTCTTCGAGAAGGTGAACTTCGAAGTTAAAGATCAAACTCTTCTTATGGAGTTGGTTCCTGATCGTCTACGTGGTGAAACTGCGTCATTCGATATCGAAGCAGATGGTAAGGTTTACGTTGAGACTGGTCGTCGTGTTACTGCACGCCACATCCGTCAACTTGAAAAAGATGGCGTTGAGCATATCGAAGTACCAGTTGAGTACATCGTAGGCAAAGTAGCATCACAAGACTACATCAACGAAGCAACAGGCGAGATCATTGTTGGTGCAAACCAAGAGATCAGCCTAGAAGCTCTAGCTAACCTTTCACAGGCAGGCCACAAGTCTCTACAAACGTTATTTACTAACGATTTAGACCACGGTCCATTCATGTCAGAAACTCTACGTGTCGACAGCACTGTTGATCGTATTTCTGCATTGGTAGAAATCTACCGCATGATGCGCCCGGGCGAGCCGCCAACGAAAGAAGCTGCTGAAGCACTCTTCGAAAGCCTATTCTTCTCTGAAGAGCGTTACGATCTATCGACTGTTGGTCGTATGAAGTTCAACAGCTCTATCGAACGTGAAGATGCTCAAGAGCAAGGCACACTTGACGAAACAGATATCGTTGAAGTGATGAAGAAGCTTATCGCTATCCGTAACGGCATCGGTGAAGTGGACGATATCGACCACCTAGGTAACCGTCGTATCCGTTCTGTTGGCGAAATGGCAGAAAACCAATTCCGCGTTGGTCTAGTACGTGTTGAACGTGCTGTTAAAGAACGTCTAAGCCTTGGTGACCTTGATGCAATCATGCCTCAAGATCTAATCAACGCTAAGCCGATCTCTGCTGCGGTTAAAGAATTCTTTGGCTCTTCACAGCTTTCACAGTTCATGGACCAAAACAACCCGTTATCAGAAGTAACGCACAAGCGTCGTATTTCTGCATTGGGTCCTGGCGGTTTAACTCGTGAACGTGCTGGCTTCGAAGTACGTGACGTACACGTAACTCACTACGGTCGTCTATGTCCTATCGAAACGCCGGAAGGTCCAAACATCGGTCTGATCAACTCTCTATCTGCGTTTGCACGTTGTAACGAGTACGGTTTCCTAGAGACTCCATACCGTCGTGTTGTAGATGGCGTAGTGACAGACGAAGTAGATTACCTATCTGCTATTCAGGAAGGTCAGTACGTTATCGCTCAGGCGAACACTGTTCTTACTGAAGAAGGCACATTTGCTGAAGAGCTAATCACAGCTCGTCAGAAAGGTGAAT
>Ga0209379_10001748_pt1 | contig 13748 bp, 13 predicted proteins | sample tdDd001_FD_187124 | JGI IMG/M metagenome (GOLD analysis project Ga0209379, IMG submission 187124) | Marine sediment microbial communities from the Atlantic coast under amendment with organic carbon and nitrate - tdDd00.1 (SPAdes)... | ecosystem: Environmental > Aquatic > Marine > Coastal >...
TGCCAAGGTTCTGCCGCTGCTCATTGGTGCAGGTTTAGACGAAATTAGTATGAGTGCACCAAAAATTACCGAGACAAAAGCAACACTATGCAAACTCAACAGCGAAGATTGCAAAACACTGTTTGAGCAAGCCTGCCAATGCCCAACGATTGCCGACGTTCAGACATTACTCGAAAACGCTGCGGCCAATCAGGAAAGCAAGCCCCTGCTGGCTACTGAATGCATCATAAAGCCCGCCGATTTCGCCAATAAGGAGGAAGCCATTCAAGCTATGGTAGGCAACCTCGGTTTGGTCGGTCGAACCGATAATGCCTATGAACTAGAGGAAGATGTGTGGGCTCGCGAGGAGGTATTCTCTACCGGTCTTGGCCATGGCTTTGCCATTCCCCATACCAAGTCGGAGAACATTCGTTGTTCCAGCATCAGTATTGCCCATCTAAGCCAGCCGATTGACTGGCAGTCTGACTCAGGTGATGTGGACTTTATCATCATGCTGACCTTGAACAAGGCTCACGCCGATCAACATATGCGTATCTTCTCAACGCTTGCACGAAAACTGATCCACCAAAGCTTCCGCGATCAGCTCAGGGCGAGTAAAGACGACACTGAAATCATTGCGATGTTGGAGAGTGAGTTAGCAATCTAACATCCTTATCCAAGATAACGCGTTTATAAAGCCGCTGCCTCGTTGGGACGGCTTTACAACAATACTGATTGCTAATACTTATAAATATGAACCAAGTCTAATACATGCATATGCTTAATCCCTATAATTCAAACCTATGCTTAAAAGGATTTTGATATGTTTTTATACAAAGCAGTGGTAGGCGTCAACAAACAACTCAATAAATTAGTCACCATCCCCTTCCCTCATGTAGAAGCCGGGATAGACAGCATATCTAGAGCAGGCGAACTGATGTCATTAGTTGGGGCAAGGAAAGCCATGATTGTGACTGGCAGGAGCAGTTCAGCAGCGATGCTTCCCTCCCTGTGTGATTCGCTCAACGCGCACGAAATAGACTACGCCATTTTTAATCAAGTAATGCCCGATCCGACGATTGCTACTGTCGCAACCGGTGCCGATTTTTATAAACAATATAACTGCGATTCAATTATCGCCCTTGGCGGAGGATCACCGATCGACTGCGCCAAGGTTATCGGGGCAAAGGTCGTCAAAGACCGACCAGTGCGAACCATGGCCGGTAAGCTGAAGATCAGAAAAAAATTGCCGCCATTTCTTGCTATCCCAACTACTGCAGGTACGGGCTCTGAAGCCACGGTTGCCGCCGTTATTTCCGATCCGGCGGCAAGGCAAAAATTTGCAATCGTAGATCCCGTACTACTGCCTGATTTTGCCATCATCGACCCCAACTTAATGACAGGTCTGCCACCAGGCATGACTGCAGCCACCGGCATGGATGCGCTTACCCATGCCGTCGAAGCATTTATCGGCACATACAATACCCCGCTAAGCGACAGTTATGCCAAGCAGGCGATAGAGAAAATTTTCACCTTCTTGCCAAAGGCCTATGAAAACGGTCAAGACATTGAGGCTCGGGAACAGATGGCCATGGCATCGTATGAGGCCGGATGCGCTTTTACCCGCGCATTCGTTGGCTATGTCCATGCGATCGCCCATCAACTCGGTGGGATGTACCATATACCGCACGGACAAGCGAACGCGATACTACTACCTGAGGTGCTGCGTTTCTTGCATCCATACTGTAAGCAACGCATGAAAGAGCTTGCCACCCTTATCGGCCTCAGCAACGGAAATGAATTTATCGATGAAGTAGTTAGCCTCAATAATAAGCTAAACATGCCAGACAGCTTCCCTGAATTAAAGGCTGAAGATATTCCATTGATTGCCAAACGAGCCCTGGCTGAAGCTCATGGTACCTACCCAGTCCCTGGTTACTTGAGCCAGCGCCAGTGCGAGAGATTGCTAGAACAGTTTCTTATTGCTACTCAGAAAGAGGCTACACCGGAACCTGTCACGCCGAAATGTGTGGAAAGCTAATCCAGTGCTCGTTTTAGTCCTGATACATAATCAGAAGACTGAGATATCGTATTGTGACCGGCACCGGTAACAACAATCACCTCCACCAGCTGATCGGTAAACTGAGCGATTAGCTGGTCGGTTCTAGCTCGCGGGATCACACGATCCTTTTCAGCAATAAATATATAGGTTTGGGCCGTGATATCTTTCACCCGCTCTGATGAACGGAACTTGTCTTTTATTAACAAGGAGACCGGAAACATCCAGTAAATATCCTTTGCCACATTTTCTATGCTATCGAATGGTGTTACCAAGATCAGCTTGTCCACTTGCCGGTTAGCCGCTACATAAGTGGCGATACCAGAGCCGAGGCTTCTTCCCATCAACGATACTGAATCATGCTGGTCTTTTATCATCGTATAGATTTGAACTGCATCGCTATATAAAACCTGCTCGGCAGGCGTACCTGCGTTATTACCATAGCCACGATAAGGGATGAGATAAACAGTGTATCGAGAGAGCACAGCCTCGAACAAAGGAATATTAGCTTCAACACTTTCGGCATTGCCGCCGTAATAGATGAGTGCTTTGGGTTGCCCCTTATTTAGCATCCAGCCATTTAATCTCATGTCATCAACAACAAAACTGATATTCATCTCGCCGTATACGTCACTAGCAGACTGGGGAAAGTACAAGAATTTTCGTTGCAGGGAGCAGAAAGTAAGAGAAAAAAGTGCATAGAGCACCACGACGGTTATCAGTATACTTTTCATTCCCGCCACCTGCCTCGCCGGATCCTATACCAATAATAGACGAGCATATAGATACCAATATTGATCGCTACCGCCACAATACCCAGTACAACCTGAACATCGATACGTAACCCTATCGGGTAGATAACTGGGATGAGATAGTGTTCGACAAAGCCCCCCGAATAACCCTCGCCACCCGCCGCTTGCCTCAATTGATTTTCCAATGGCGTCAGCGGACAGATCCATCCCTTGAAGCTGATCACTGCAACCCATATTGCGGAAGGCACATGAATAAATACCAAGAAACCTCGCCATAGAACCAGCAAGCCACCGAGGACAGCAAAGATAATAAAGATGAGATGAAATATAACGACTAGATCAGCCAGTATCCGATAAACCATAAGCAATTAACCTCTTTCCTTTGGTCAAACATAGCCCATTAAAGGAATAGCTGTTATTCACACACAGGTTAAGTTTTGAAAGTTATACCGACCCGAAACACATGGCTCCACGGGTGTTATCAACAGAAGTTGGGGATAATTTTTCAAACCTGATAAAGGCAATGATGAAAGAATAAAGAGACAAATCAATAAAAAGGGGAAGGAAAAACTGTTTTTTCGTCGAGCCGATGAAAACCTTGATCATAAATACCCTACTTCAATACTGGGCATCTACTGAATCAAGTTTTCACTGACTTAACGTCTTACCATCATCTGGAAACAGCCAGAGATGATAGAGTGGTAAAAATGTACAAATTTTGTGCTGTTAATCTAGTGCTATTAATTATTACAGCGGAACTACTGCTGTAACGTACGGTTAGCACTAACAACAAACTGGCTGCGATCGTAGTTAAGCTGAGTTGAGAATAGCGACATAAAGTTACGTAATTTTTTCATTTTAAGCTCCAAGATCTATCTGTAAATATATTTAATCCTGCCTAGGGGCCTTACTCGACACTCCAGACATGTAACTCAATTCCGTAATTAAATTACACAATCACTATATACGAGCTTGAAAGTGTGATCAAGATCTATTTGTTTGATTTTTTTGAACATCCCAGGATGTCAAATCCCTGCTTGCTCACTGTAGGTGAAAAAACGACTACATTTTATACCGGCATCACAATCTGTAGCCCTACATCATTTACTTGTAATTTGTACTAAGATCAAAAACTTGCCTTTAATTCCCTCGCAGAATGTTTGCTTTGTCATGTATTTTCCATAGCTATATATAAAAGAAAAAAACAATCATTTATAAAGCGCGTTAATAATAAAAAACGAAGGTATAGAACATGACATGCTTTAAATTAAAACACGGCCTCACCCTATCCATCACTCTACTGCTATCGCTTAATATTCATGACACCTATGCATCACAAAACGGAACCATGATGCAGTACTTCCATTGGTACAGCAATAATGACGGTACTTTGTGGGACGAGGTCAAAAACAATGCCCCCGCACTCGCTGAGAATGGTGTTACCTCACTTTGGCTTCCCCCTGCATACAAGGGCGCGGGCAAACTAACAGAAGGCAATGGTGAAGTTGGTTATGGGGTTTACGATATGTATGACCTTGGAGAGTTCGACCAGAAAGGATCGGTTCGAACCAAGTACGGAACCAAAGACCAATATCTTGCTGCGATTAACGAAGCCCACAACAACAATATCCAAATTTATGGTGATGTTGTATTTAATCACCGTGGCGGGGCTGACAAAAAAGTTTGGGTCGACACCGTCAAGGTCGACTGGAATGACAGAAACAGAGAGTTAGGCGATAAATGGATCGAGGCCTGGGTAGATTTTACCTTCCCGGGAAGAAACGACAAATACTCCAGCTTCCATTGGACATGGTATCACTTTGACGGCGTTGACTGGGATGATGCCGGTAAAGAAAAAGCCATTTTCAAATTTAAGGGCGACGGCAAGGCATGGGATTGGGACGTCAGCTCCGAAAAAGGTAATTATGACTACCTGATGTATGCCGATTTAGACATGGACCATCCAGAAGTTAAGCAGGAACTAAAAGACTGGGGAGAATGGTACCTCAATACAACCGGTGTCGACGGCTTTAGGCTAGATGCCGTTAAGCACATTAAATATCAGTATCTACAGGAATGGATCCAATATCTCAGAGGAAAAACGGGTAAAGAGTTGTTCACCGTAGGTGAATACTGGAACTATGATGTCAACAACCTACACAACTTCATCAGCAAGACCCAGGGAACGATATCGCTGTTTGATGCACCGTTACACATGAACTTTTATCAGGCATCACGCGCCGGTGGTAACTATGACATGAGACGTCTGATGGATGGCACCCTGATGAAAGACAACCCAGTCAAGGCTGTCACGATTGTAGAAAACCATGATACCCAACCCCTACAAGCACTTGAGTCAACGGTTGACTGGTGGTTCAAACCATTGGCCTACGCCTTCATCCTGCTAAGAGAGGAAGGCTACCCGAATGTATTCTATGCCGATTACTACGGTGCACAATACACCGATAAGGGACACGACATTAATATGGTCCCGGTGCGACACTTAAAGGAACTCATCACAGCCAGAAAAAATTATGCGTATGGCAAACAAAACAGCTATATGGACGATCCGAACATCATCGGCTGGACACGTGAAGGTGATGCCGAACATCCTAAATCGATGGCTGTTATCATGACGGATGCAGCAGGTGGCGGCAAATGGATGTACGCTGGTAAACCGAGTACCGAGTTCAAAGATCACCTATCCAACAGAACGGAAAGTGTCTGGACCAACAGCGATGGCTGGGCGTATTTCCCGGTCAACGGCGGTTCCGTATCTGTATGGATAAGCCAATAATAAGCGGTTGAAATTAAGCAATAAAAAAGCCAGTCAATGTGACTGGCTTTGAATAATGCCTACCGATCAATTATATGCTCGGGCAAACCGTCCCGTTGAGGTCGCTGTATAGCTTCCGGCATAGTTGGGAATAAACATTGATTCCCCTTTCTCGATTGTCAATGTCTCACCATTAGAGTGAATAACAGTTACTGGCTCATCAATCGCCAACAAAATTTCAGCACTGGACATCGTCAAGACTATTTCCTGCTGGCTATGATAAACACTGAATTTAAAATCAGGTACCGGAATTGGGTAATGCAAGCCGCCTTCCGATTGCTCTGGCGCGAGTAACAAGGTATCTGCTGGCATAGGAACGAAACGCGTACTTGTTACCAGTTCGCTGATGTCCATATGTTTTGGTGTCAGCCCAGCGCGCAGTACATTGTCAGAATTCGCCATTATCTCAAGGCCTGTGCCCTTGATATAAGCATGCGGAGTACAGGCATCCAAGAACATTGCCTCACCCGGCTGTAGTGTTAGCACATTTAGCATCAGCGGCGAGAACAGGCCGATATCACCTGGGTACTGCTCGGCAAGCTCCAAAATCAAGGCAAACAATGCATCGTCTTTATGCTGCTCGGCATAAGTCAATAACCCGCTAACGGCTGTTTCTTTCGTTTCTCCCCGGAGCGAGAGCATCGCTTCGAAAAACTGACGCAAACCACCTTCATTTTGATTTTCTTCAAGCGCAACCACTAATGCCTGCAAATCAGCAATTTCCAGACAGCGGAAGAGGGTCACGATTTGGGCTATTTCGCGAAAACCATTCATGGCCTGGTAAGGGGTTAGTGCATAGACAAGCTCTGGCTTGTGGTTAGGATCTTTGTAGTTACGGTGACCGGCACTATGAGGGATGCCTGCGTCTTGCTCTTTGGCAAAACCCACTTCGGCCTGTGACTTGCTCGGGTGCACCTGAATCGATAATGCCTTGTCAGCTGCCAACACCTTAAACAGGTAAGGAAGCTCACCAAACTGCTGTTCGGTATCCGCGCCGATAATGGCTGCTTTATCTATATCGATGAACTCTGCAAGGCGGGTAGCCTTTCCGGCAACATCAATCTTCGAACAACCGTTAGGATGGGCACCCATCCAGATTTCTGCCTGTGGTTTACCTTCTGGGTTGGCGATGCCAAACAGAGATTCAATCGATGTCGTACTGCCCCATGCATAATCTTGAATAACATTATGCATGCGGAAGAAACAAGGAGAAGTGGAAACGGTCATTGTTTTACCTTTCGTTTAAATACTGATTTCATCAATACAAATTACTCATGGAATCAGTATCGTTAGCTAGCTTGCAATGCTCTAAAGCAACGCAGAATTTTAGCAGAATCTGACAATTTTGAAATGGCATTTGTATGTCAAATAGTTAACTCTATTGCTAAAGAAAAAGCCCCCTCCTTTACTCTCTAATGAGAAGAAAGAAGGGAGCATGCATGCCAGCGTGGGGGGTAAGTACAAACTACTCAGGGTGCTGGCATGCCCTATTACACGTTTCTATGTTTGCTTATTCTATCAGGGATTATGCTAAGGCAGCCTGTGCTTTTGCCTGACGCATTTTCTTCAGAGAAATAGCAACCAGTGCCGTTACCACCGAACCTGCAATCATACATACGATAGCCATTAGTGGTTTGTTCATCGCACCCAGTAACGCTACCACCGGACCACCGTGTGCCACGCTGTTGGTAATACCAAAGGAGAATGCCATCACAGCAGCAACCATCGAGCCAAGTACGTTGGCAGGGATCACTGACATCGGATCTTGTGCGGCGAACGGAATCGCACCTTCAGAGATACCCACCAGCCCCATTGCACTTGCGGCTTTACCCGCTTCAAGTTCGGACTCTTCAAACAAATTAAGCTTGCGGCCAATAATAGTTGCCAGGCCCATGCCTAATGGTGCAACCGGAATGGCACACGCCATAGCACCCATAAACTGTGTCTGCCCACTGGCTATCATGCCGACTGAGAACAGGAAGGCAACCTTGTTAAATGGACCGCCCATATCAAAGCCTGCCATACCTCCCAGTACGATACCCAGCAGAACCACGTTACCTGTACTCATGCTGGTTAGCATTGCATTCAGGCCATCCATCAGGCTCGCAATTGGCGCGCCGATAACAAAGATAAACAGGCTAGAGATAAACAAACTACCCGCAATCGGTGCAATCATGATTGGCACCAAAGGCTGGATAAACTTGTGATAGTCAATGCTCACCAACCATTTAACGAAGTAGCCGACTAAAAGACCGGCAACAATTGCACCGATAAATCCGGTACCCGCCTCAGCGCCATAGAATGAGCCGTTATTAGCGATCCAGCCACCAATCAGACCCGGAGCCAATGCAGGACGATCAGCAATCGCGTAGGCAATATAGCCAGCAAGGATCGGGATCATCAGAGTAAAAGCAACGACACCGACATCGAGCACTTTCTGCCACATGCTACCTTCAGGAATAGCCATTCCAGCCTCTGACGGCTGACCACCCAAGGCCAAGGCCAAAGCAATTAACAGACCACCGGTTACCACGAACGGGATCATATGTGATACGCCATTCATCAGGTAACGGTACAAATCCGATCGTGCCTGAGAAACTTTGCTCTCGGTTTGCACAGGGGCATCATCACCTGAACTTTGATAAGGTGCAGCCTGTAGTGCTTGATTAATAAGCCCCTTGCCATCTTTGATCGGTGCTTTCACACCCGTTTTAACCAATTTTTTACCTGCGAATCGAGTCATATCCACTTGTTTATCACAACTAACAATAATGGCTTCTGCACGTTCGATTTCTTCGGCTGTCGGGGTGTTCTTCACCCCGATAGAACCGTTGGTTTCTACTTTCATTTCGTAACCAAGCTCGGCAGCCGCTTTTTCCAGCGCCTCGGCAGCAAGGTAAGTATGAGCAACACCCGCAGGACAACCAGTAACGCCAATCAGCAATCCTTTGTCAGCCGCCGGAACTGCTTCATTCGACTCGGTTTTTTCCAGCAACAGGCTGAGAGCCTCTTGCTCGCTCTTGGCCGACATAAAGGCATCAATAAAGCCGTCTTCAATCAGCTTGGATGACAGCTCGGCCAACACTTCAATATGGTGGTTTGCGCCGCCGTCAGGTGAGGCAATCATGAAAAAAAGTTTGGATGGCAGGCCGTCATCAGCGCCGTATTCAATACCGCTGCGACTTATACCAATAGCCACTGCGGGTTCAACAACTGCACCACTTTTCGCATGTGGCAGTGCAACACCCTCTTCAAAACCGGTATTACCCAGTTCCTCACGCGCATGGATGTCAGCTAAAAACTGTGCTTTGTCGTGAACTCGACCTTGCCTGTGCAGCAAGTCGATCATTTCGACAAAAACCTCTTCTTTGCTTGTCGCCTGAAGGTTCAGGCAAATCAACTGCTCATTAATCAAATTGGTGATCATGAGTGTTCCCCCTGTATTTATACTTTTAAGTTCAGCATTAGTGTTGCCGTTGGGGATATTTTCAGCGATCCGGCCCCACTCTTATAGTGTACCAGAGAGGCATTTACTGGATATTTGTAACACACAAACCATTTTGTGATCCAAGCCTCATCAAGCCACCCATAGCTTGCAAATAACGCCAAAAACACATTAATCAATATGAATCATAGCCTTAAACTAAGAATTTATGTGTTTTTCGTTATTAGTAATCTCTATCTACTCGTATCAAAAAAACTCAAATGCTAGACAGGAGTAACCAAACACACGAGGGAAATAGGCGATTTTTCGTGACCCAGTTCACGGATAATATTCAAATCTTCTTTCTCGGTAGTAACTCGGCCCGGGGCAATGAATAATGATGGCGCTATTTACTGAACCAATAACTAGGTCAATAACTAAGCCGAAATAACTTGGCTGATATAAAAAGAGGTGTTAACACCATGGGCAAGGTTTTCCATGATCTTATCGATACCCTGCTTTCAGAGCGAGAGCACTTCAACCGTATTTGGTTCGCCGGTGATCAGGTAACGCCGCCCCCGTTTAGCTATCAGGTTAACTTTCCCCGTCTGGAGCTGGTGATCAGCGGAGAGTACATTAACGAGCTCGAAGATTCGGAACTTGGGATCACCGAAGTAAAAATCATGGCAGGAGACGCAATATATATTCCGCCTAACAGCTGGAACAAACCCAACTGGGATACGGATTGTTCAGTACTGAGCCTGCTGTTTGGCCGTCGCCAACTTGGCTTTAGTCTCGTCAGCAAAACAAAAGATCAGACTAATTTTCACGATATACAAAAACACAGTATCCAGACACGTACAGGGCACGCCATCGACCATATACTGTCAGCACTCAATGCTCTGTCCAAAGAGCCGCTTCAGCAACCGATGGACGAACACCTGCTACTGGCTCTGATGAGCTATTGCCAGAGCATGCTATCTGTACCTGCAAGTTCTGCCAAAAAACGCAGCGAAGATCTCTATCAGGGGATCTGTATTTACATCCAGGAAAACTTTCACCGGGCAATCAGTCGAGATAGTATTGCCACGCGCTTCAATATCAGCCCCAATCACCTCTCGCGCCTGTTTCGCCAACAGGGCCATATGCGGTTAGCCGATTACATCACCTGGGTCAGGATAGAGCGTGCCAAGTTCATGCTCAAAAAGTACACCTTCCGATTGCACGAGGTAGCCACCCGATGTGGCTTTCAGGATGTGAATTATTTTTTCCGGGTATTCAAGAACAAAACAGGACTTACTCCTTCGGAGTATCGCAGCTCACTGTAAACGGACGAGATAATGTATGAAGAATTACCGCTTTGATCGCTTCCGGCTCAGTATTTTCTGTCAGTAAACGGCAATAATCAGGCTCTAGCAGTGCTTGTGAAAAATGAGCAAAAGCTTCGATATGGGGCCGCCGGGCTGGCGCGGGTAATACCATCGCAATCAATCGAGTCACAGGACCTCGATTTGATCCCCACTCAACCGGTTGCGATAGCTGAATCACTGCCATTGCAGGCTGCTTGATCTCTACTGACATAATATGAGGCAGCGCAATTTCATTTCCCATACATGTCGACGAAATTTGCTCGCGCTCTTGCATCATTTCGAGTAACAGCGCTGGATTGTCAGGGTTGAGCATCTCACATAGTCGGGGCAGCAACATTTCCTTTGCATCACTTGCCTGAATTAGGTTTATCTGCTCTGCTGACACAGCCTGAGTTGAAATAACCATTTCAAAAGGCAGATAAAAGGCGCTATTTGCCTTATCACTACGTACAACACTGCATGCATTACGGTTCTTTTTCTTGCCGCTAGTTTTCACCAACAAGAATTGCTCAGCGACAAAGTCGGTCAGCACCATACAGGCCAACTCAGCATCGGAACCTTCAATAAGCAACTGACACAAATCACCCGGCATACAACCCAGGCTCATGATACGAACCGGCTGTTCGGCATTCGCCTGGCACAAGCGAGTGACATTTTGCATCACCACTACGGCACGAAAATACCCTGCCAGGGTTTTCAACTGATTGAGTTTCCAGGAAGGAATACCTTCATCACCAATAATGAAGGTAATACGGCGTTCGATCATATTTCTTGAATCATCAGCCTCGAATCAAAGCTCTTGGCAACGGCGCAAAACACTAGCAGGATCGGTCAGCACTTCTTCAATGGTGACGCAGTGGATCTTGCTACCGGAAAAACGAGCACGGTGCTCTATTTCAATGTCCGAGGCGATCAATACAACATCCGCCCGGCCAATATCCTGAAAGCTTAGCTGGTTTTCTATCCCCATCGCACCTTGGGTTTCAACCATGATCTGAATTCCCAACGGCTGCGCCGCTTTTTTTAGCTCTGCCGCCGCCATATAAGTATGGGCAATTCCAGTCGGACAGGCAGTAACCGCAACAATTCTCATACATTCTCTATTAATAACTATTGTTTAGGTGATTGTCTCGATCCGGTGCGGATAGTCAAGACATACGGAGAGTTAAACTTGTCTTGTTTATATATAAAAAGGTTATCAATCCTTTATTTCGGTTCAACCACGCTACCTAACGGAAGCACCCTGGCTCGCTCAATTGCTGCAATCAGAGTGTCAGGAGAAAGCAGCGCCTTCTGAATGTTCATTTTCACTTGTCGACAGCGGCTGAATCGCTCCATACCTTCAATGCTGATGTCACAGATGATAATAGCCAGATCTGCCGATGCTATATCCTCTTCAGACAGAACATTTTCCATGCCTAACGCCCCCTGGGTCTCGATCTTGATTCGAAAACCATGCTTTTGTGCTAGCTTTTCCAGTTGTTCCGCTGCCATATAGGTGTGGGCGACGCCACTGACGCAGGCTGTAACAGCAACAAGGCTAAGCTTCGACATAACAATCCTTATTAAATAGGGTATAACGACGTCATTATACCCTATTGGTTTAGCAGCCTAATAATACAAACTGCCTATTAAATCACATCCAATACAGTTTTATTATGACCGTAAACCTCATCCCAATCACTTACAAAGCCAGCAACGCCCGAATCGGTCAAGGGATGCACCAACAGCTGGTCAAAGACATCAGGTGCAATCGTCACCGAATGCGCTCCTGCCATAGCAACCTCATGAACTTGCTGAACATTCTTAAATGATGCCGCCAGCACTTTGGCATCAAGCTGATACGTATTGATCAGGTGAACCATTTCACTGGCAACCTGCGCACCGTTCGAACAAATATTATCAAGGCGGTTGACATAAGGAGCTAGGAACTCGGCACCAGCTACAGCCGCCATCAATGCCTGCTGAGGTGTCAAAATAGCCGTTGCCGTAATCCGAATCCCCTCGATGGCAATCAGTTTCATCGCTTTCAATCCCTGCGGGGTCACCGGTACCTTGACGATAATATCGTGGTCAATTTCACGTAAAGCCTTGGCTTCTTCCAGCATAACTTCGGCGTTCTTGCCCATGACCTGGGCGTGTAGCATCCGTTCACTACCAATCACTTCGCGGATATCCAGCAGTATCTCGCGCAGTGGTCTATTTTCCTTGGCAACGATCGATGGGTTGGTCGTCACACCAGCAAGGGGATACAAATCAACCGCCTTTGCGATAGCCTCGATATTGGCCGTATCTAACATATAAATCATCAGTAAACTCCACTACTTACTATAAAATCTTAAATCCAAACTCACTCAGACAGTGACTAATGGCTTCTGGGCTGTCGGTAAAGGTGATCCCTTGCATGGCAAGCTTTGAGGTATCAAGGCGAACATCCCGCGCTGCCGGTGCCGCAACTCCTTCAAGTAACTGCTCGATACGCGCTTCCTGCCCCAGCTCAACCAGAATATGGCGGGTAATGTCATATCGACTCAGGTCGTTTTTGGCACCTACATGATAGGTGTCATAGGGGATATCGAAAATTCTGTCGAATTGGTCAATCAGCTCATGCACATAAGTTAACCCGCGAAACTCGTTCGTCCGCTCCACCAGCGCCGTTCCGGAAACCAGGTTCTGCAGCGTATTCCAGACCACATTAGGATTAATCGAGGTCTGGCGCTCCGGCAGGCCAAACAACCAGGTAAATCGAATGATCCAAAGCTCGTCCAGTATCGCCCTCAGTTTGCCTTCAGCCTCCAGCTTGTTTTGTCCGTAGACAGTATCCGGCACCGGGATATCAGTCTCGCTATAGGGACCCGGCTCTTTATTGCCATTGAAGACCTGTTCGGTACTAATGAAAACAAGTTTGCTTCCGTATTGGCGGCATGCCTCGGCAACATTTACAGCTCCGTCAATGTTAACCTTGCGAGCGATATCCGGATGCTTGTTACAAAAGTCCGTTACCGCAATTGCGGCGGCATGAATGACGTAATCCGGCTGTACTTCCGCAAAGGTCGCCATAACTTGCTCTTTATCCGTAATGTCGAGCTGCTCAACATCCGTGGCATAAATATCAAACTGATGCTGGTATGCCTTAATAAAACGAGTACCAAAAAAGCCATTGGCCCCGGTTAATAGAACTTTCTTTTTCATTAGATTCATCCTCCAATAATGACTCGATAACCTGCGGCTTCAACATGGCGGCGAATCGCACCAATATCACTCGATGTCGGCACCTGCACATCTTTCAATAAGTAATTCATTTTTAGACTTGTATATTTATTTGCCC
>Ga0209379_10001752_pt1 | contig 13734 bp, 17 predicted proteins | sample tdDd001_FD_187124 | JGI IMG/M metagenome (GOLD analysis project Ga0209379, IMG submission 187124) | Marine sediment microbial communities from the Atlantic coast under amendment with organic carbon and nitrate - tdDd00.1 (SPAdes)... | ecosystem: Environmental > Aquatic > Marine > Coastal >...
CGATTGGTTTACCTACAAATTGTCTGTTGAGAAAATCAGCATTATAAATTTTCTTAATAAAGCTTGGTGTCTCATTCTGTTTTAGAATTTGTGTTTCCAGCACATTTCCTTCATCATCTATGACCGCGCCTACAAGAATATCAGACTGATAACCATATGATTTACCAAAAGCCAGATAACCAATTTCATCCCCTTCAATAGCTACTCTATAAACCTCAGGATTTGTACTTATTTTTTCATAAGTGTCAAAACTATCATATTGCCTAAAAAGTGTTTCATTAATATCAGATGGTCTAGAATAACTGATAATCAACATCACTATAATACTGAGTCCAATCAATATTGATAGATTTTTTTTTATTTTCTGCATGTGTCTTGTTTCTCCTTCTGTCAATTTTTAACTGATTGATAACCTCTTCTTTTCATTTTTTCTTGCAATCCATACACTGGATTCAAATAATATTGAAAGAGGAATCAGCATTATACCCATTGAAACTGGATCAGGAGGTGTTAAAAATGCTGAAACAATCATTAATACTATATAAGCATAACCGCGTACTGCTGTAAGCAACCTATAATTTACAATACCAATGGCTGATAAGATGTAAATCAGCATCGGCAATTCAAAGGCTAGACCGAATGGCCACACTGTCTTTACAATAAAATCTATATACTCCCTAGCACCAATTATGGTTTCAAGACCATTTGCCTCAGCAAGCTTGGTTGAAAACATTACATAATATGGGATAATAACAAAATATGCAAAGGCTGTCCCTACAAAGAAAAGAAAGATAACCACAGGTAAATACCGTCGAACAAACTTTATTTCTTTCTTCTCTAAACCGGGTTTAACAAAAAGCCATAATTGCCATAAAAAAAATGGCATACTGAATATCATAGCTGACAAAGTGGATAACCTTAAATAAAGATACAAAGAATCTGTTACATTAAATATATTCAAGTCAATACTCATGCTACTAGATGTCGACCTTATGAAATGAACAATCTGTGGCGCAAAACAGAAAGAAACTATCAGGAGAATAATAAAAAAGATCAAACTATAAACAAATTTTCTTCTTAACTCCTTCAAATGATCAAAGAACTCAAAATCTCTATTTCTTTTCATTATCTACCTCATCAATTAAATCTATGGTCACTATGTCTTTAATATCATCGATTTCTTCTTTCACTGACTTAATTGCATCCGTAAATTCTTTTGAATTCTTTTTTACTTCTTTAACAGCTTTACCAGCTTTTCTTCCAATCAAAGGTAACTGCTTAGATCCAACTACTGCAGCAATTCCCACTAGTACAATAAGGATCTCCATAAAACCAATACGCATTATATACCAACTTTCTTATTTTATTTAGATGTCTAATTAGATATCTAAGTATATTTAATCATTAAGTTATATTTATGTCAATATTTTTCGTTATTATTCTAACAATTTCTATTGTTTCCTCATTTAGTTTGGTTACTGTTTAAATTCTAATCAGTTTATGGGATTCGGATGCAAAAAGAATTGGAAAGGCGGGATCCGCTAAATTAAATATTAAGTAGTACATCAATTATCAGTTGAATACACAATCAAATATCTATAGAGTCCATGGTGTTTTTTATAGCGACACTTTGCTTGGATAATCACATCCTGAAGGTAAAAACTCAGAATATGACAAATCAATTGCTAATCCAACAAAAGAATACCTTGGTACTGAATTTCTATCATTCGTTACAACAAAGTCAATAAGAAAAAGATCCGTTCAATAGAACGGATCCTCTAGGGAGTCACTAAAACAATTACTATTCATTTAGACGACTTTTTATACTTTGAATTTCTGAGTTTCATCCTTTAACGAATTTGCCACTCCATTTAATTCCAATAGACTTGCACCTATCTCCTCAAATATGCTTACCTGGCTCTCGATACTTTCACTTATTTCAGCAGTAGCAAATGCATTCTTCTCTGTAGAAGTAGATATTTCATCCATAGCTCCAGATACAGTTTGAGTTGTTTCTGCTTGTTCCTTAGCTAAATTTAGAATTTCATTGATCAATTCAATATTCTCACTTATTTTAGCTTCAATGTTATCGAACTCCAATTGTGCACTATGTGAGTTTCTTGCACTGATTTCAATCTGACGTGCTTCATTTTCAATTTCACCTTTTGTCAGTGTAACCATCTGCTGAATTTGATCAGTCAATCCACTAATCTTCTCAGTTGAGTTGCTGCTCTCTTCTGCTAGCTTTCTTACCTCTTCTGCAACAACTGCAAATCCTCTTCCGTGCTCACCTGCACGTGCAGCTTCAATTGATGCATTTAAAGCAAGAAGATTCGTTTGCTCAGTGAAACCTTTTATCATACCCACTATGTTTACAATTTCTTTTGAGTACTCGTCTAATTTAGTTATAGAATCAACAACATTTAGAGATACTGATTCAAGGGTACTAACAGAGTTAACAACTTCAGAAAGTTTTTCAGCGCCATTATTAACAGACTCAAGAGCACTTGCCGATGATTCTGTAATTACAGTCGCCTTTTCATATACATAGTCTGCGCTTTCAGAAAGTTCATTTACTGATGCCGTCGTCTGTTCAACCGCTCCTGAACTAATTTCGAATTCAGATGCAATATGACTCATGCGAGTCGAAATCTCCTCGATATTCTTATTCGCTTCTTCTGTAGCAGACGATAATTCCTCGGATGAACTCCTAACGGAATTCGTCCCACTTATTACTTGAGTCATGATATTTCGTGTTTTATCGATGAATAGCTGGATGCTGTTCTTTAAATCACCCATTTCGTTCTTTTCGCCTTCATAAACACGGTGCGTCAAATCACCTTCTCCCGTCGCTAAGACCTTAAGCTGATTGTTTGTCTTCTTTATAGAGCTAAGCACTACTTTTGAAATGATTAATCCAAGAACCATTGCAGCAATCAAGATTACAATAGAAATAATAATAATACGTCTTGTGACTATTTTCCTATCATGCTCTATTGAAGTGAATATTTCATCACTTATATCTACAGCATGTTCATTCATGTTGTGAGCATAATCACGGTATGTTTTCATTATGCCCTCTTCAGACGAACGTCCAATTTCATTATCAATGTTAACAATCTTATCAAATGTAGATTTGTAAGCAAGAACTTCTTTATTCAACTCTCTTTTTGTAGATACAAGAATATCAGAATTATCAAGCTCACTTATGAAAAGATCAACATTCTTGTGAAGTTTCTCCTGATATTTAATATCATTTCTAAGCATATAGTCCTTTTCGTTTCTTCTTAGTGTCAACATAATAATAATGAGGTTTTCCTGATCCGAGAGCTTCTCCAAAGTCGATTCAATAGTGTGAACATTTTCTCTTAGTTCACCTACAGCACCATAATTATTAAAACCTTTTTCACTGATTTTATCACTCAACTTCAAAAACTCGCTCATATAAAGTTCAAACTCGTTTCTAAAATCTGATATTTCAGTTATTGCAGTTTCATCACCTTGCGAAAACTCGATTAATTCATCTATAACACCATTTAACAATTTCTCGTTTTCAGACATTTTACCTAAGTATTTACTTTGTTTTGTCTCAAAAAACTCTTCATTAGTAGTTTCTCTTAATAGAAAATCCTTTTCATCCTTTCTGATACTTAATACCGTCTTAATCATTTCTTCCGATTTTGACGCATGTACCATTTTATTAGATGCTAGATTATTTACTTGGTTATAAGCATAAATACTCTGCCCCAAAATAAGCAGTATCAAAAGTCCGATACCAAGACGAATAATACTCCTGATTTTAGCAGTTTTTAACATAATTCTCTCCTTCGATTAGACCAATATGTCTATCTATAATTAATTATTTTAGCTTTATGAAATCTTAAAGATTCTATCCAGCTTCAACGAACACGTTCGCTGAACATGTTCAGTATAACAGCACATTATTATTCCGTCAACCATCTAAGTATTATTATTATCAAGCTCTAAACGAACTTTTTAATTACATATATTTGACACATGCTTCATAAGAGAATGTGTCAATAGAACTAGATAAACCATTCTCCAAGTTTGACAAACAGCCTATTATTGTATAGTGTAAATACAGGAAATCAACATAGAGAAATGAGTCAAAATATGAATTCAAGAAAATTGCAAGCTCTGGAAACCAAAAGTAAAATAGTGAACTCCTTTTCAGCACTGCTTGAAGAATCCGATTTCAACAGTATTACGATTCGCGGTATTTGTAAACATGCAAATGTATCTATAGGCTCCTTTTATACTTACTTTAAGTCAAAAGATAGTGTTTTGATGGAGTTGGAAGATAGATTAGATCAGATTTTTATTAGTTCTGATACTCTAGAAATGGATGATCTAGAAGCGAGCGAGAAAATAATAGAACTTCTTAAAAGAGTAGTAGACAAAGCTACTGCAAGAGAAATAGTTACTTTGAAATATCTCTACTCTAGCTATTTGTTCACGAAGAAATCTCCATTCATATCGAAAGAGAGAGGACAATATATAACTATTGATGCAATAATTGTTAGTGGACAAAACGAGAATTCAATCACATCAGAAATGCATTCAAATAATATCACAAGGAATCTTATTCGATTCATACGTGGTATTGTTTTTGACTGGTTAATATTAGAAGGTGAATACGATATTAAAAGTGTCTTGACAGAGGAACTTGAGCGCTATTTAACTCTATACAAAGTAAATAGTTAGACAGATTCAAAGATAAGCTAATACAGTGAAGTCGATTATGTAGAGTTTTAAAACTTTTCATTTGTTAAGAAAGCTATATAAAATATAAGTATCAAGTTAAAAACAGATGGAGAGATCCGAAGATGTCATTAAGTTAATATTTATATGATCCTATCAAAAGTAGAGCATGTTAAAAACGTGCCCTACTATTTTTATTATTTAAATACAATGATTGACCATTAGAGTGAAGTATGAGGTGTAGCCACTTAAATAACAGATCTCTGCATTATTTTACCAAATTATAGGAAATCAACCGTCACGGATTCAACGTCCCACAGATTCACAAGTTTATCAATAATATCTTCCTTGATAGCTGCTGAAAACTGGTCACTCTCTGAACCATTCATTTTTACCAATATGTTCTGATTGTCAATTTCAATATGTTTCACTAAATTCGTACTTACTATATCTAAACCACTGACTGGATTCATCACCCTTTTCAAGCGTTTTATAATTATTTCAACAGTCGTTGTCTCCAAGTTCTTTAACAAGCCATTACGCTCTTCATAGTCTTGAATAGCTGCATGGAGACCTTCAACTGCAAGTACAGAACAATGTACTTTAATAGATGGTAAACCGCCTAAAGCCTCCGATGCTTGTTGCCAAGTGATTTTCTTTGCTTCACTCAAGGTTTTATTTTTTGCCAAATCGGTGATAATGGATGCAGTTGCAATATTGGATGCACATCCATAAGACTCAAACCTTATGTCTGTGATAATTTTAGAATCTGGATCCACTTTGATATACACTGCAACCATATCTCCGCATGCCGGACTTCCTTCCATGCCCTTACCATCGGCATCCGCCATCGATCCTACATTGTGAGGATGACGAAAGTGTTCTAAAACTTTTTCATTATATGGAAACTTCATTTTTTGCCTCCTTACCGATTTGAATCTTTGAATGTGTTGCTTTTGCCTAACGGACTGATAATACGAAGTTCCTTTACGATTCTTTCGATTGTCTTTACCAGCTCTTCTATGTTCTCTCTTGAGTTGTAACGCCCAAAGGTAAATCTAATTGAACCATGAGCTCTCTCATGATCTCCACCGATACCTCTTATGACATGACTCGCTTCTAAAGAACGACTAAAACATGCTGATCCTGTACTGACAGCATAACCGTTCATATCTAAATGTAAAGTCAATGATTCTCCCTCCACATAATGAAATGAAATGTTTACGTTTTGGGGTGTTCTCATTTTAGGATGTCCATTAAGCGTTACATCTGGGATTTCTTGAAAAATTCTTTCAATCAATGTATTACTCATATTCTCAAGCCGTTTGTTTTCCTCTGGAGTTACTAAATAAATTGCCTTAGCAAATCCAACAGCACTTGGAATGTTTTCTAGTCCACTGCGATAATTGAACTCTTGAAAACCACCATCAATAATCTTTCTGATAGGAGTACCTTTCCTAATGTATAGACCTCCTATCCCCCTTGGACCATGAATTGTATGTGCAGATATTGTAATCAAATCCACTGCAATCTTATTGACATCAATCGGTACTCTTGTAAATGTATGTGTTGCATCTGTATGAAACAATACCCCTCTAGTCTTGCATAGTTCACCAATTTTTTGTATATCCTGAATTGTCCCTATTTCTTGATTCCCATGTTGGATTGATACCAAAATAGTATCTTCTCTGATTAACTTCTCCAAGTCTTCAAGGTTTATCTGACCAACATCATCTACAGGAAGCAAGGAAATTTCAAAGCCTTCTTTTTCAAGTGCTTTTGCACTTCTTAGTACTGGAAAATCTTCTATCTCTGAAATGATGATATGTTTACCATGCTTACTACCAAGTGCTAAAGCAACACCTTTTAATGCGAGATTACTGGATTCTGTACTACCTGATGTAAATATCAATTCATCACTACCCGCACCAAGAAAAGTGGCTATGGATAATCGTGCTTTTTCTAAAGCCTCTTTTGCCTCTATACCAAGTGAGTATCCAAATTCCGAAGTTGCTACAGAGTAGATTTCGAAAAAGAATGGTTTCATTGCTTCTAACACTCTTTCATCCAATCTAGTCGCAGCAGCATTGTCCATATATATTGTTTTATTAAACATTTGTTTCTCCTTATATAAATAAAGTTATGGATGAATCCTTTGCTTCCTGAATGTAAGTGCCAACAGCACCATAGTCATCGATCATTTCTTCCATCAAATCTTTTCGTGACAAACCCATAATCTCCATAGTCATTTCACATGCTATTATCTTGCCTCCAAGCTCTTTATAGTCTCGAAGCAATCTATCTAATGAAGCAACATTGGCTTTTTTCATTCGATACTTTATCATCAATCGTCCAAGTCCTAAAAAGTTCATTTTTGAAAGCGGACCTTTAGCTAAACCATTCTTCTTAAGTCTCAACAATCCCCAAAAGGTAAAATATATTGAGGCATCAAGTCCCATTGCTAAAGCGCCATTTCCAAGGATCAAAGCACTATAAACCTTATCCATGTCACCACTGTGTACGACAATTGTCATTTTTTCTGACATTTCAACACTTCCTTTAACATTTTATTCTTATTCTCCAATAGTCATCCTCTTCTTTTATTTCCAATAACTCTAACCCTAAATTCCGAACTGCCATTGGTATCTCTTTTTTTGATGCTGGATGAGTTCCTATAATTTCTATAACATCTCCTGTATTTGATTTTCTTACTGCTTTTCTAGTTTCTATCAATGGAACAGGGCAATTTTCGCCACGTACATCTACACTTATATTAGCCATTACCGTTCCTCCTCACTTATCTATATACCCACTTTATTGATAATTATTCTCAATATAAAATATTTCAATGTTACACTATAACTTAATATTATTAAAGTTTACTCAAAAAAAAATAGACAGTTTAAACTGTCTACTAGGTATATACCATATACATTTGTATTGTTACTCTTTGCTCCATAAAACAATCTCAACCTCTTGTTTATCTATACTTGTATTATAATAATCATCGACTTGTAAAATAGCAATCAAGTTATTTTCTTCCCAATATAATTTGGTGACTCGAATCTCAATATTATCATAATCGATATTCATGTCGACTTTTGATAACGCTTCAAATACTTCTATTCTTTCAATCATTTTCATTGAACTTTCATTAACAATATCCACATAAGATGTGACTGAATCCCCTATTGTGTAATATGCATATGACAGATATTCAGCATCACCAGAATATGCAATATGATTTACTTGACCATAAAAAGGATCATGTACAAATCTTATTTCATCTTTTGGAACATCAAAGCTCATGACTATAGAATCGAGTACATCTGCATAGAAAGAATGCATCGATACTGCTATTAGATCTTGTTGTTCTAAATAAATCGCATTGTCAATAAAACTAAAATCATTTGATGTCAACAATACATCAGAATACCAAACATATTCATCCTCTGCCACTTCTAAGCCCCATACTTTTTCTAGCTGCAGTAAAATATCCGTTAAATCTAAAACCATATTTTGGGTTTCCAAATGATATATTTTTTTACCATCAATAATTATCAAAGGATATGAAATAGTAACATGAGAACTTGAAGCAGTTTCAAGGGTCTCATTAGAAACATTGTATTCTTTACCATCCAGTAAAAGGTTATCTAACTTGTCTATAGAAATCCACATGGAGTTTCCACGTATTTCAATCTTTTCCTCATCAGATGTGTCTTTATCCTCCTGACTTTTTTCAATTACTACTAGTTCATCATTAGTGTTCTGATTGTTGTCGGTTGATATTAACTCATCACCAGTGTTCTGATTGTTATCCGTTGATATTAACTCATCACTACTGTTTTGAATTTCGAAATTCTCATTAACATTTTCAATAGGTGAACAAGATACGAATAACAACATTGCCATCAGAATCAAACTATATTTAAGCATTTTATTATTTCTCCTTTAAGGTAAAATCTATGACACTAAACAGGAGCGATCGTGCGCTACTGTTAGTTATTATGGCTGGCTAATGAAATGATACAGTGTTAGGCGATAGTTTGTTATCTTAAATCTATTATTGTATTTCCTATACTTAACGTATCACTATTTATCCATATGACTTTCTCACCACCATCTAGAATCATCAAACGTTTCTGTATTGAAAATAAATCTAGATAATCTCTTTCTAGATATAAAGTAAAACCTACACCTAACGCACCTTGATCATGTTTATTGATAATACACTCTAATGTGTCATCCGAATTTGCAACTCTTTGGATCTCACTGATTTCAACAAAATCATTTAAAACAAGACCTATACTAAATCTGATTACAATTAGTATTAAAATACATGAAAGTATTACTCTTACTGAAAATTTATATTTAGCTAAAAAAGAGATTGCCACAAGTAATGCTATAGGTACTAAAACAACCAATTTGGACGATAAGAATACTCCACAAAACATACATAGTATTGCAAATACACCTTTGGGATTTTCAGTTTTTAGGAAAGAATATAATCCAATCAATGAAAAAATGTAATAACAAAATATAATTACAAGTTCAAACGACTTATTCCATATGAGAAAGTCATATCGAAATGAAAGTAATGTAATTATAATTATAAATGTTGTATATGCCATGTATCCGTAATTCTCAATTTTCTTCTTCATAAGTATCACCTCTAAAATTTCGTCTAAAGGAAATGTATCTGAATCACCTTCGAACTAACAACCTTTACTCAGGCAAATCCTCTTATTATATCAGAATTTGCGACCTTGCTCAGATGCATGTTAGATCTTGTAATCTAATCAATTTCTGTATCCAAATGTTCATCTAAAATCGACTTGATAAAATCGTATTTTTTGTTTGATAAAGCAATTATGAAATAGTCTTTTTTCTCTGTTTCAATACAGATTTGTAATGGATCTTTGTATAATGCTGTCTTGATTCTATTATAAAAATACTTTTTGTCATTTGCTATAAAGTAATGTTCTGTTAAAAAAACGCCACTACTAACTTTAAATTGAATTATCATCACTACAAGCAATACTATGGATGGTATCAAATTACGATAGTCACCACTAAACAAATTATTCATAAAAATTATGTGGGTTATTATAATCAAAATAATCCAAATAATGTTCAATACACTTTGATCATCAAATTTTTTCTCAATTTCTATTAGAGTAAGTCTATATCTGAAAAAAATATTTTCTATTATATTGAGAACTGTAAAAAAGAAATATGAAAAATAAATCATGTAATAGAATTGATTTGAATCACTAAAATCATTTTTAAAAGCACTTATCAAATCAAAGTCTAATGCTCCACTAATTATCAAAATGTAAAGTGCCGATAAAAAAAGTGCTATTATACGATCGCTTATCTTATGTATTCTTTCCATCTCTTTCTCCTTATCAGATCATAACACCTAATAAATCTATCTAATATTCTCTATTACATTTCTCAAAACAGTATCTCAAGCCTTGCTTACAAGTAATGTTAGGCGATTTTAATTGCCGTATTTCATACCTGTAATTTGTTCCTGTGACTCTTTACTGATGAATTGAATCAATTCTGAATCAACACCTACATAAAGAACAATCATATTGTCATATAAAAAGAAATTGGGCGTACTCACCCATTCATAATGAGTAGTTGTTGAATCGTCACCATTATCTAAAGTGATTGTATAACCATCGCTACTTATTGAATTGACATCTTGATATAGTAAAGTGGCATCATCATACTCATATAAATCTAAGAAAACTTCTTCACCCAATTTTATGTGAGTATTACCCCCTCTCAATACTTTATGAGATGGTGTAGTGATATCAACGATTGTATAATCCGACTCATCAATTGCACTGATTAATTTAGAATAGCCATCAATTTTAATTAGTTTTTCATATAACAAAATATCATCACCTGAATCTGTATCATTTACTATTGAGTTGTCGGAACATGCTTAGAGAAATAATATGCAAGCCAGTAGTAATACCAATTTCCTCATACAAACGCTCCTTTAAATATTGATCTTTTTTACTATATGAACATTTGAATCTGATCTTTTCCTCTAAGCCATCAAAACTTAGTTGATCATAATCGTCTCTCTAACAATATAATTACGATACTCGTGTTTCATAGGTTATGTCAGTAAAAAAATGAAGGTAAATGATAATGTAAAGTAGCAAGTGGCCATTATGACGTTCTTTATTTTTTGTTTCTTATACCCATTTTCATTTTTCCTTAATTTCACTTCAAGAGGGACATATTTATAATTCAAGTAAATGTAAGCAACAAAGATGACAACTATCATTACTAATATCGCAATCAGGTTCATTCTCATTTTAGGGATTATAAGCATCAATGCCAAATATAATGTCAGCAGGAATAGAGACGAGTAAGGCACTGATACCTTAGCATTGCAATTTTTACAAGTTATTGATCTAATTGGACCTATCCAAAATTTTGATGATTTACTTATTGTTTTTTTATTGCAACTAGGACATTCGAACATTGACATTTCTCCTTATACTACAAAAGACAATTATTTGCCTATTTTAATACTTACCTAACACTAGTGCATACACAACGTCGTCTGACACAACGCTTTATTATAGTGAAAATTGATAACTCCTGATCTCAGAAGCTTTTATCCACAATCCCCTTTATTTCTTGGGAGGTTATTTTGAATTAAGTATTTATCACCACCAAGAGCCATGCCCATACATCTTTATCTGCTCAACAATTCCATCTTTTATAACCAATATTACTTTATTGCCTTCATTCTGTATAACTGAATCTAGGAAATCTTTAGCTTCATCAAGCGTTTGATATATCGTATGATTTTGTCCTGCTACAAGTACTTTACATTCATCAGATACATTGTACTTTGTGATTTCACCGTATTCATCTTCAACAGTTATCTGATTAGATGCATAATCAAAGTTTTCTACTAAATACATAAGCTCTTGTAACTCATAACCGTACAATCTAATCACTTCGTTAATTCTGCTTTCAAAGTAATCCTCTTGACCACTGCTTGCATGATAAAAAGAATCCACTTCCATTCTAAGATACTTGAGTTCTGTCTCCTTATCGTTAAAGCTAGTTTCAAGCATACTTACTTTCTCATCAAGACTATCTATTTCTTTTAATAAGTTATCATGATCCTGCTTAAGTAATGTAATCTCATTTCTTAATTCATCAATCATTTCGGAAGCATCACTCTCCTTAGATTCTAAGTTTGAATCACATCCCGTTGAGATCAATATAACTGATATTAATAATAAAACTATTTTTTTCATGTTAGTTCCCTTCGTTTTTTTCAATGATTATGGCACATAACCAGTAGCATATCTGAGATGTCGTTGAACTTACAAACTAACTCTTATAGACACGCATCTGCGAACATCTAATGAATAAATGACTCGGTTTGGTCTGTAAGTATAAGGTCATGCTGATACTTATAATATTTATGGTCTTTCATCCATCTGTGGCCTCTTGCACCAATGTAGTGTTCTGTGATTGGGCAGGATTCCATAATTTCATTTAATTTTCTTAACCACACCCACATATTATTCTTGTATTACATAGTAAATCCAATTCTCCATTACTTAATCTTAGAAATTTATGTTTCTTCTTTTTTTGCCCATTTTCGGCCTTCATCCCATACATTTTTGCCTGAACCAACTCCCATAATAATTTCAATCACAATTAGATACAAAACATACAAAGGTATGAGTATTAACAGTTTTCTATTTTTTTTCACAAATCTTATTATTTTCTCTTTCATCTTTGCCTCCTATATCAATGATTTTGAAATCAAAATAACTATTTAATTAATTCCCTCCTTACAAAAGAGTATGCATGTTCTTAAAATTGTATTGGAGTATAAATGTCCGATTCATAAAACCGGGTGTTGCAATATGAACCTAGTCTTCTTCTCTTTCTAACCTTTGCATATATTCTGGTGTTTCAATATTGAAGTACTTGCTCAAAAGATACTTATCTAATTCCAGAGCATCATCTCCAACTAGAATCTCTGATAACTCAAATTCTCCTGAAGATTCATCCATGGCAATACCACCATTTATGTAAAAATCAAACGGTGAGTAATCCATCACTGCTTTATAAATATTAGCTACAGATTTGTGTAAATCTATATGTACTTTTGGTCTCCATCTTACAGGTTCACCAATCTGATAGAACTTTCTTGGAACGGCTCCAACAAATAATTTTATGTTATTTGAGTAAATGGAATTTGGTCTTTTACTTGTTGCTGGGATTGCTACTCTGATATCAAAATCATTAAGACATTTTGGTATATAATGTATCTCATCTTCAACAGAAACTTCCTCTACTTCTTCAAAGTCAAGATCTATAAGTTTAACTTGATTTTCCTTTACAAAATCTCCAAGCCCAACTTCATCAATATTTTCAGCTAGATACCCGTCAGCCGATTCAGCAATGGCACAACTTACACCAAATTCAGATAAGTACGTGACAACACACTTTATTAGATGAGCGCTAGTACGTGGATGCCCTTTTTCAGGTGGTCGTGCTAGATTAATTTTTATTAACGCAGAATTACTAGTTTTAGCTTTATTCTTAAGTCCAACGTTATCAAATAACTCAAACAGTTTTTCCTTATCAGTAGAATTAAAAAACATTGGTCATCCTCCTAATCAAAACAAATCATATTAATTACCAATTTATGCACGAACATCTCGACACATAAGATAATTGTAATTTCATCTAATGGAAGCGCATCTAAGATGCCCTCGAACTAACAACTTGTCCTCATGGCTGTGAGCTAGCGAACGCCTAATGGACTGGTGACTCATTTTTGAGAGGGTTTGTCCATGATTCTAAAGTCATGTAAATGTCCTAGTACGAATGAGTACTAGAGACCAAAATCAACTAATACTTTCATCGCGTTTATGGACCTTGCTCAGATGTAGTGTTAGTGAAGGCTTTCATTGGCAGGACGCCAATAAATCTGATAGTATTTTTCGG
>Ga0209379_10001755_pt1 | contig 13726 bp, 9 predicted proteins | sample tdDd001_FD_187124 | JGI IMG/M metagenome (GOLD analysis project Ga0209379, IMG submission 187124) | Marine sediment microbial communities from the Atlantic coast under amendment with organic carbon and nitrate - tdDd00.1 (SPAdes)... | ecosystem: Environmental > Aquatic > Marine > Coastal >...
CACCGCCCTGCTCGCCCACCGCTGTTTTAACGATATCTACCAGGGTATCGACCTCCTTTACCGTGATTTCAAAATCATCACGCATTGAGGCATGAGATTGCGCCATCAGCTTACCCATTCGTTTTATATCACCCGCGCTGAGGGCCTCAGCGGCTTCAACGGTACGGGCATTTTCGGTGATCACGTGGCGCGCACGTTTCGCAACAAGTGTATCTAGCTCATCAACCTTGCTGTTAAACTGCTCGATAGTAACATCGCGAAGCGCTGTTACACCAAACAGGCGTGCCGCTTCTTCACACTGAGTCCGACGGGCATTGTATTCACTGTCGACCAGGCCACGCTTTTTATTGGAGTTAATGATCACCACGACCATATCTTCCGGCATAGAAACCCGCCGAGTTTCCAAGCTCCGGCAATCGATCAACAGGGCATGCTTTTCCTGACCCTCAGCGGAAATCAACTGATCCATAATTCCACAATTACAACCGACAAATTCGTTCTCGGCCTGCTGGCCGTTCAGCGCGATCTCATCCTGACTGATCTCTAGGCTATAAAGCACTTTAAACGTCTGGCCGATCACCACTTCCAGCGCAGCCGAAGAACTGAGCCCTGCTCCCTGAGGTACGTCACCGCTAACCGCAATATCCAAGCCGCCAAACTGATAGCCACGACCAAGCAGGCACTTCACCACACCACGAATGTAATTGGCCCACATTTTATCCTGCTGAAAAGTGATTGTTTCGGTAATATCAAATTCATCGACAGCATTGTCGTAATCCACAGATACCACTCGAACCACGTTGTCATCACGTTTCGCCGCTGCAACAACAGTCTGGTAGTTAATAGCACATGGCAGCACAAAGCCATCGTTGTAGTCAGTGTGCTCACCAATAAGGTTTACACGCCCCGGAGCCTGAATGATATGGGTTGGCAAAGATCCCAACACCGTTTTCAATGAGGTTTTTACATTTTCGATTATTTTTGACATCGTTTTCTTTCTCTTAAATCTGATTAGGAATTCGTAACAGCCAGCACTGAACCACCAGGAGGGTCAGGATTCTTTGTAATGGACATCATTCAGCTCACGCAGACGATGTGCTGCCTGCTCGGCGCTCAGATCCCGCTGTGATTCAGCCAGCATCTCGTAACCCACCATAAACTTACGCACCGATGAACTTCGCAATAGAGGCGGATAAAACAGGGCGTGGAGCTGCCAATGATCGATATCAGCACCATCATCAAAAAACGGGGCATAGTGCCACCCCATAGAGTAAGGGAATGAGCACTGGAACAGATTATCGTAGCGGCTGGTTAGTTTTTTGATGGCCAGCGCCAGATCATCACGTTGCTCGTTTGACAGTTCGCTCATCCGACGGATATGGGTTTTCGGCAACAGCATGGTTTCGAACGGCCACGCCGCCCAGTAAGGTACAACAGCCAGCCAATGTTCAGTCTCTACGACAATTCGGGATCCGTCTTTCAGCTCGGCATTAACGTAGTCCACCAGCAGGTTGGAGCCATGCTGCTGAAAATACGCTTTCAAGTGTTTGTCTTTACGTTCAATTTCATTTGGCAGGAAGCTGTTGGCCCAAATCTGACCATGCGGATGTGGCTGCGAGCACCCCATCGTCTCGCCTTTGTTTTCAAACGCCTGCACCCAGATATATTCTTTGCCTAGCTCTTCAATCTGCTCGTTCCAGGTCTCAATTACACTGCGAATTTTCCCAACCGGCAGTTCAGGTAAGGTCTTGCTGTGATCGGGAGAAAAACAGATCACCCGGCTCAGCCCTCGAACACCCTGAGTTTTAAACAGCGGCTGATCCGACTCCGGCGCATCCGGAGAGTCCTGCATCAGAGCTGCAAAATCATTGCTGAACACATACGTTCCCTGATAGTCGGGATTGGCATCACCTGAAATACGGTGATTACCAGGGCAAAGAAAACACTTTTCGTCATATGCTGGCAGCGTATTGAAAGACGGCTTTTCATCCTGACCGCTCCAAGGACGTTTAGCCCGGTGAGGGGAAACCAGAACCCATTGCCCAGTCAGAGGATTATAGCGACGATGAGGGTGATCGACAGGATTGAATTGAATATTGGACATAATGCTTACTCTCTTGCTCTTAAATTAAAAACTCTGGAAATTAATAGCCCTGCGGGTTCTTTGACTGCCAGGCCCAGGTGTCGGCAGTCATCTCTGTCACTGTCCGGCAAGCTTTCCAGCCCAGCTCCCGCTCAGCCTTTTCTGTGCTCGCCCAACACTCGGCAATATCACCCGGACGACGGGGACAGATCTCATAAGGAATAGGAGTACCACAGGCCTGCCCGAAGGCATTGACCATATCCAGCACGCTTGACCCCTTACCGGTACCAAGATTGAAAATGTGAAGGCCGTCGGTCTTACCTACTGCCTGCAAAGCAGCGACATGGCCATCCGCTAAATCCATGACATGAATGTAATCACGCACCCCCGTTCCATCATGAGTCGGATAGTCGTTACCATAAACAGAGAGCTTGTCACGACGACCAACAGCGACCTGGGCGATGTATGGCATCAAATTATTCGGAATACCCTGCGGGTCTTCACCCATGGTGCCGGAAGAGTGGGCACCAACAGGATTGAAATAACGCAGCAAAGTGATGCTCCAGCTGGTATCGGCGTTGTAAAGATCAGACATACACTGCTCGACCATATACTTGCTTCGTCCGTATGGGTTTGTCGTCGCACCGGTTGTAGACGCTTCAGTGATCGGCACTGTTTCCGGGTTACCATAGACTGTCGCTGATGAACTGAAGACGATAGTTTTTACTCCAGCCTTTCGCATACAGCGTGTCAGCACGAAAGTACCGTTCACATTGTTATCAAAGTATTCCATTGGCTTAGTAACTGACTCACCCACAGCTTTCAGGCCCGCAAAGTGAATCACAGCCTTGATATCCTGCTCAGCAAATACCGCATCAAGAAACGTTTCATCGCGTACATCCCCCTGGTAAAACACAGGTCTGAATTCGGTTAATGCTTCAATGCGATTCAACACTTCGACTTTCGCGTTACACAGGTTATCGATTATCACAGGCTCCATCCCTGCCGCGATCATCTGCACACAAGTATGGCTGCCTATGTATCCCATTCCGCCAGTCACTAAAACTTTCACATCTCACCTCGCTTTTTCGTAAGCCTGAGCTCGTCGAACGATTAACTGGCTGTGAGTTTATCAACCGATCCAGATCCAGTTCCGTGATCAAACCCTCACAATGTAAACGTTTCCACAACTATCACCACTTCACCCTCGACCGGTTGTTTAAAAAGGAAGAGAACCGGATTAATTAAGGCAGTGTCACCATCAAAATGACAATCACAAAAGGATAACGTTTACACTTAAGAGAGGGTGAACAGGAAAAAAGGAGGTGACTCTTGTCAGCACCGATATCGAAAAGTATAATTATTATCAGTAAGTTAACTGAGCTTACCTCACTCTCATCAAATATTTTAGGGGAAAGCATGTCAAAACGTATGGATAAAGCAGCAAGGAGAGAGCAGCTCTTATCAATAGCCGTTTCGATTATTAAAGATCGTGGCGCAGAAGCATTAACGTTAGCCACAGTGGCAGAACAAGCTGGTGTAACAAAACCAGTTGCTTACAACCACTTCGAGACAAGAGAAAACTTACTAAAGCAAATCTACCAAGACATTGACAACCGCTTAATTGAATCGATACAAACAGCGAAGGAATCAAGCAGTCAGTCAGTCACCGATACTGTTTCCATTCTTTGTGAATCCTATTTTAAATGCATGCAGGTAAATTCTGAAATATACGGGCTTACCGTTGCGGCGCTGAAGTGTTATCCAAACAATGCTGAACTAACCAAAAATATTCAAGATTTCTTTGTGAAAGCATATTCCGATATCTTTCAGCTACCGCTTTCGGATGAAAACCATCAAAATCGCTTAAAACTAATCTCTGTTTATGGGCTCATTGAATCGGTAGGTGATGCTGCGATTTCAGGCCAAGTCCCTAAAGACGTTGCATTGGCATACTTAAATGAAGCGGTTTATCAAATACTTATTAAGTAAAACATTTAAAGGCGACACTCTGAAAATAGCCTTACTATAAACTGCCATCATCATAGCGACTCTACAGCTAATTCGATTATGTAACTATTTTGAAAACTAAAATTTCAACACACTCCTACCACCCCCACCCCGCAATATGATTTTAATCAAAGAATAACTAATAAATTAGTCAACTAGCCACAGTCAATTGCCTTTCATCACAAAAACACTAGAAAAATCACATTTTTCACAACTTACCAGTAGTAACATCACAGCGAACGCAAGTTACCATTGGTAATTTAGATATTCTCCGTTGAAAGCTATCAGTATCAATACATTTAAATCAGAGGGCGCAGACAAAAGCTATCAACAATAGAGATAAAACTAAAAGCCAATATTTTCAAATACATCACTAACAGATATTTCAAAATAAAACGAAAGAGTGAAGGTTTAACATGGAACAATCTTCTATATGGTTAGATATATTGTCGAATCAATCTATCATTTCATGGTTATTAGTCGGCAGTGTCGTGGGTGTCGCATTGTTAATGGGACTCTTTGTCTTAGTTAACGGAACGTCCAAACTAGACAACGGCTTTAGTGGCAGGCTTATTCAACGCTGGTCAACTCGAAGTGTTGTTATACATTGGCTAGGTGCAATACCTTGTTTAATCTTGATATTAACCGGAGTAATAATCGGTGCAGGAAAAGTAATCTTCGAGCCAGGTAGTAGCAATTGGGCAACGGCCGTCAAGATATCAGCAACACTACATGAAATTGCCGTATTTCCATTTATGATTGGTGCTTTCACCATGATTCTTATGTGGTGGAAAAAACAATTATTTAAAAAGTACGATATTGACTGGTTTAAAAAAGCGGGTGGCTACATTAATTTTGGAGCAAAACAGCACCCGGAAGCTGGCTTTGCTAACGGCGGCGAGAAACTCTGGTTCTGGGTATTTACAATTAACTTTGTCGTTCTCTCCTCTACTGGTCTTATGCTCTTTTTTCCAGAAATCGCGCCATCCCATGAAAATGCCCCAGTTGTTATTTCTCTTCATATTATCTCCGCTATGGCTATCGGTGCTTTCGCTATTGTTCATATATTCATGGCAACCGTCATTTCTGAAGGCGGTTTAAGCAACATGATCACTGGTAAGTGCGATGAGAACTGGGCAAAGCAGCATCACAATCGCTGGTACAAGACAGTAAATAAAGAAAAACAATAAGGTGATTAAAAATGGATAGACGTAAAGCGATTAAGCTACTCGCTGGCGGTACCACCGTATCACTGGTATCAGCCTCCCCCGTCATTGCATCAGTAGTAGCCAGCAATACAGAACTAGAAAGCAAGAAACTGGCGATGGTCATCGACCTGCGCCGCTGCAACGGATGCAAAGCCTGTGTCACTGCCTGCGGCCATGAAAACGGTAATGAACCTAGTGAACATCGAACCCAGGTTCTTCAAAGTAGCACTGAGATTAATGGCAAAGAATACGTACTCAGTCTCCCGTTACTTTGCAACCAGTGTGATAACCCGGTATGCACCAAAGTATGTCCGACAGGTGCAACGTTTAAGCGTAAGGAAGACGGCATTGTTGTTGTAGATTCCACAGGCTGTATCGACTGCAATTTCTGTGTCTACACCTGCCCTTATGACGGCGTGCGTTTCACAAACAGCAAAACAGGAACCGTCGACAAATGTAATTTCTGCATTCAGCGGACTTCAAAGGGCTTCCTGCCCGCCTGTGTGGAAACATGTACCGGAGGCGCTCGCGTGTTTGGGGATCTAAAAGATCCCGACAGTAGCGTATCCAAATTGCTCAAGGAGCATGAAGCGTTAGTTCTGCAATCAGACAAAAATACCCAGCCTAACGTTTTCTACATTGGCCTAACGGATAAAGAAAGTGATCAGCCGTATAACCTAAATTCAGAACTTACATGGCAGCGTTAATTATGGATCGTAGACAATTTCTAAAAACCGGTGCTGCCGCAGCAATCACTGGCACAATGGCAGGTACAGCGACAGCGGCCGCTAACAATAATAGCCAGGATATCAGCCGTTACGCACCGTTAAGTGCAGAGCCAGAATTCATTCTGGGACCAGATGGCAAACTCACCAACAACCCAAACCAACGTTTCGCGTTTACCAAATGTTTTGGCTGCTACAACGTTTGTGGTGCTCGTATTCGTATCGACAACAAGACCGATAAAATCCTGCGTGTATGTGGCAACCCCTACGCTTTGTCCACCCAATCAGGTAATCCGGTTGCTATGAATATGCCACCGCAGGACGCGATGCAACAATTGGTCGGTGAACAGGGTAATGAAAACCGAGCAACACTCTGTGGCAGGGGCAACGCTGTCCCTGATGCCGTTACCGACTCACGCCGCGTCACTCAGTGCCTGAAACGAGTGGGGAAACGAGGCGAAAACCGCTGGCAATCCATCTCCTATGAGCAGCTTATCAGCGAAGTCGTCGCAGGCGGCAATCTATTTGGTGAAGGCTATGTAGAAGGTCTGGCTGATATCCACGACGATAAAACCGTAGCTAATCCTGCCTATCCGGATTTTGGTCCAAAGAAGAACCAGTTGCTAATGACAGGCTGTTCAGAAGACCCGGCTCGGTGGGCGTTTTATAAACGTTTCTCAGAAGCGTCTTGGGGTACACCAAACCTTGGTAACAAAGACTCATACTGCGGCCACCAGCAGGTTGCAGGATGTGCGCTCGGTGTAGAAGACGGAGCCAACAGTGGCGCCCTTCCGACTACGGATTTTGAGCACTGTGAATTTGCGATTTTCATTGGCACCAATCCCGGCCTTAGCGGTATCAGCCTGAACTCTGCCTCTAAACGTTTGGCAGATGCTCGGACACAAAACCCTAACTTCCGGTATGTGGTTGTCGATCCGATTCTCCGCTCGCTCACCACCTCATCGACACCAGATAATTGCGAGTGGGTGCCTATTCGCTCTGGTGGCGATACCGCCTTGATGCACGCCATGATGCAGTACATCATCAACACCGAGCGATATAACACATCGTATCTGGCTTCATGTAGCCAGGAAGGAGCCTACAAAGCTGGCGAAATCAACTATACCAACGCCCCGTATCTGGTCGTCACCGATAAGAAGCACCCTTTGTATCGCAAATTCCTGACTGCCGAAGTCTGCGGTAAAGGCAATGCTGAAACCAAGATGGTGATTGATGCCAAGAGCCAGCAGCCGACAACGTCAGACAGTACAGAACCTTGTGACATCAAGTTTAGTGGAACAATAACAACGGAGGACGGCCAGGCTATTCAGGTTGAAACGGCCTTCTCGCTACTGGCAAAACGCGTTAACAAATATTCAATGGCTGATTACGCCGCCGAATGCCAGATATCTGAAGCCAAGATCGCCGAACTTGCCAAAGAGTTTAGCTCCCACGGCCGTCGCGTATCTATCGAGACCAATACCGGTTGTAATGCCAGTGATGGTGGCCAGTTCGGCTTCGCCATGATCATGCTCGCCACTCTTGTCGGTGCACATAACGCCAAGGGCGGTATGCTGCACACCGGCAGCATGGGCTTTGAGAACACCTCACCGCTCTACGACATGATGGCCTTTGAGCATGCACATATCAGCGGCTTTAACGCCGAACGTTCGGGTGACTATCGTCAAAGCAATGAGTACAAAGAAAAAGTTAAGAAAGGGCTCAATCCGTTCCCATCAGATCTGCCATGGAATGAAACCTTCGTTCAGGACAATGCCGGAGAATTGCTCGTTGCCCATGCCAATGGCAACCCATTCCAGTTTAAGGCCTGGATTGCGTGGGCTAATAATCCTCTCTATGCCTGCTCAGGTCTGAAAGACCAGGTAGAAGAGTCTATCAAAGACCCTAAACAACTGGGCCTGATCATCGCATCCGACCCTTACTTCAATGAGACTAATATCTACGCGGATTATTTTGTCCCGGATCTGGCTCAATACGAACAATGGGGAGCTTCCCGCCAATGGGGAAGTGAGTTAATGGGCGATGTTGTGTCATTCCCGGTTATTACCCCGAGAACACCGCTCAATGCCGAGGGCAACCGAGTATGCATGGAGCAGTTTCTAACTGATGTTGCGAAACAGATCAAGCTGAATGGCTTTGGTGAAAATGCTTTTAAGGATACAAAAGGTAACGTAAAAGCAATCCATACACCTGAAGACTATTACATTCCTGTACTGGCCAACCTCGCGCACAGTGATGAGGTACTGCCTACCCCGACAAAAGATGACGTTAGCTTTACCAGCGTTGACCGCATTTTTCCCCTGCTAACGAAGCGATTAAAAGCAGAGGAGATTGGACCGACCATGTTCCTGTTCACCAGAGGTGGTCGTTATTACCCGATAGACAACCGATACGAAGGTGAGTTCTTCAACGAAATGATGAGGTGGGATGCTCAGTTCCAAATATACAACGAAGGACTTGCACATATTACCAACTTCCATTCTGGAGAATACCTTGATGGCTTACCGGTATTCGATAAGCAACGATTCTGGGACGGAACCGCTATTCGGGAGCTCTGGAACGAGACTGAATACCCGTTCTACTTCTCGACGTTCAAGCATCAGCTACGCAGCCCGTATTCAGTAACACTCAAGAGCATCACAGCCTTAGGCGAATCTAACTTTATTCAGATGAATGAAACAGATGCGAAAAAATATGGGCTGAAGACGGGTGACAAGGCACGATTAACCTCCCCCAAAGGCGCTTCAATTGAAGGAACCGTTCAGGCAGACAGTACCGTTGCGAAGGGCTGTATTGCAGTACCGCTCGGATATGGCCATACCGCCTTTGGCGCAAGCGACATCACCATAGACGACAAAACTCTGGCGGGAATTTCAGAAAGAAGAGGCGGCATGGCGGTCAATGCTTTCAACGCCGTCGATCCAACCCGTAAAGGTGCCAGCTTGTATCGTGATAGTACATTTGGCTCAACTGCCCGCCACGGGATCCCAGTTGCGATTGAAAAGTGCTAAGTACACCTTTTTGAAACAGATAATATACGCTAGGAATAATAGCTAATATAAAAAACCGTTCGTTTTTGTTACGAGCGGTTTTTATTTACAACCAGTTATATTAACTGGCTCTATAAAATAGAGATTCATCACGTATGAATTACCAAGCCAGTTAAATCCAGCTTAAAATCTGGATAATCAACGTCAGTAATCGCACTTCAGCGTTACCTTCCTGTTACCCGGCCTTTCTTAAGATGGCGTTATCCATTGGGTATAAAACAAAAGGAAAGGCTTATGTTCAGTTCTCCTCGCAAACTTCTCAATATTGCTATCTTGTGTGCTACAGCGGGTTTAGTGGCTTGTTCAGCCGACTCAACAACCCCAGCATCAAATTCCGCGGCCACTTCAGCTAAAATGACGAACATACGTGTTCCGGCTGAGTGGGAACCACAAGCAGCCGTTTGGATGCAGTACCCAGATCAATGGGAAACCAATATGCGCCCGGCGTTTGCACGGGTCGTTTCTGTTATCCAGAAGTATCAGCCAGTGCACATGCTGACTCGCACCGAAGAAGAAAAAAAACAAGCTCAGCAGCTAATGGCTAGCCTTGGTGTTGCAGAAGCAAACCTCGAGTGGCATGTCGTCCCCATCGACAACGCCTGGATGCGTGATAATGGGCCCATCTATGTCACTGACGGCAACAGAACCTGGGTTCAAAACTGGGGATTTAACGCCTGGGGCGGCAACTTCGGCGGCGATGTAGGTTATACCAAAGATAACCTCATTCCTGACTATGTCGCCAAACAGCTCAATGTCAAATCTGAACAATATCTTGATTACATACTGGAAAAAGGTAATGTCGAGGTTAACGGAAAAGGTATTCTAGTGATCAACTGGGACTGTCAGGACAACCGCAACCCCGGTATGACTCAGCAAGACCATGAAGCAATCCTGAAAGAAAAACTGGGGGTTCACACGATCATCTGGGCTTTCGGCCACTACCCCGGCGAAGGGACCACAGGCCACATTGACGGCACGGCAAGATTTGTAAATAACAATACACTCGTCGTAACGGTTCTTGATGACAGCAAAACTGACGACCTATTGGTTAACGATGCTGAGGCTGCCGGGCTCAACGTACTGCGCTATGATGGCAACCCTAACTGGTTGGTCGGTAACGGGTTTGTTGCCGCTATGGCTGATGAACAGACACAGTACAATGCGAGCCTTAAAACCCAGCTTGAGTCTTTCTATCCGGGCCGGGATGTTTTCCTAATCGAGACCTCCGATATTGCCAACGCCGGGGGCGGTATTCACTGTGTTACCAACGACCAACCCGTAATCTAATCAAACGGAGCCACAATAATGCAGATATTACTTGTAGAAGATGATATGGACTTGGCAGAGCTGATAATTGAATATCTTAACGCTGAAGCCATTGAATGTGATATCGCTTATAACGGCTCCATGGCACTCAACCTTCTCGAAGAAAATGCTTATCAAGTCATTGTCTCTGACGTAATGATGCCCAAAATGGACGGCTTCACGCTGCTGGAAAACCTGCGTAGCATGCACATTCAAACACCTTGCCTGATGCTTACTGCACGCAACACGCTCGAAGATAAACTCATTGGCTTCGAAAAAGGGGCCGATGATTATCTCGTCAAACCTTTCGAACTAGCTGAGCTCACTGCACGCATCAAAGTCCTGGCACAGCGAACTCAGCCACCGAGCAGTAAGATAAAAATATCCGATTTAGTTCTCGATCTAAGAGAACGCCAAGCTTACCGAGCAGGTCAACTATTGGCGTTAAGCGCAGCGGAATGGCAGTTGCTTGAAATCCTCGTCAAGCACAGCCCTGCTGTTGTCTCTAAAATCGATATTGAAGACCACATCTGGGGTGGCGAAGCGCCTTCCAAAGACGCACTCAAGATGTTGATTTACAGATTACGTAAAGTGGTCGATTCGCCAGAGGTTAGCCCGCTTATTACTACAGTTCGTGGGCGTGGAGTGATGATAGCTGCACCAGAGGATCACGCTCAATGTTAAACCGTAGTATTAGCCGATATATTTCCCTGCAAATTGCCCTGTTGGTCTCAGCCATCTTGCTGGTGTTTTATTACATGATCACTGTGGTTTACGACTGGGGTCTCGATGATTCCGTCCACTACTTCATGGTATTAGAGGCAGAAAGCTACATTGAACACGGCACATCTGCTGCCAGCAATGCATCTATCACGGTATATCCCACCTACGATGCTCTGCCCCAACCTATCCAACAAGTCTTTGGATATCAGATCTGGAAAGAAGAAGAACTGTATTACCAATCTCAGGACGATCAGTTCTTCTATTTGATGCCTTATTACAATTCCAGCGCTGACCAACTGCTTTTCATCCTGCACACCAATTATGAAGCTCACGACAACGAGGTGGTCGGCCTGAGCATTGGCGAAATAGCATCACTATTGGCTTTAGCTATTGCTGTACTCACTATCGGGGTAATACGCAACTTAGGCTGGTCGGTGATAAAGCCGATCAAAGCATTACACGAATGGAACCATCAGATTTCGTCACAAAGCAAGACCACCAAAAGCGTAGATCCCATTCCTGATTTTCGCTTTAATGAGTTGAATGAAGCGGCAGAACAAATACGTCACTCAATAACAGAAATCAATCAGCGTAATGATAAAGAAAAACAGTTTCTACGCGTTTTAAGCCACGAGCTAAGAACGCCTCTGGCTATTACCAAGGCTTCATTAGAGTTAATCCACAAAACCAAATCGCAGCTAGATCCTAAGCTCGCCAATAAGCTCAACAAGATTGAGCGAGCCAATACCAATATGTGTGCCACCAGCGAAGTATTGCTGTGGTTATGGTCTGGTAATTTTGCCCCGTTTAACACTCAGCGGCTCAACCTAAATGAAATCATCCAACTGGAAATTGATAACAACCTATATTTAGCGGCTAATAAAGATGTGACTTTCAGCCTGTTTGAGCACGAGGTATTTATTGAAGCGAACCCAGTACTGGTGCAGATAGTGGTACGTAACCTGATAAGAAATGCACTGCAATATAGTACTGACGGCAAGATCAGAATTGATTTTCAGCCTAAGACTGGCTTAACCGTCAGCAACCCAGTAGCCAAGCAAGCTAACCCTGAAAATGGAGTCGGTGATTATGGCTATGGTATCGGACTATACCTAATATCAACTCTGTGCGAAAAAATGAAATGGGAATGTGTAACTCAGCAAGATACGGAACAGTTTCAAATACGGATTTCGAAAATAGGTAATAATACAACGAACTGCTAGAACGTGGCCTACCTGTAAGAAAATCGAATTTAACATTTACCGAACTCAAACGAAAAAAGCCCAGCAGTTCTGCTGGGCTTTCTTTTGTATGGAGGCGCGTCCCGGAGTCGAACCGAGGTCCACGGATTTGCAATCCGCTGCATAGCCACTCTGCCAACGCGCCATATTTTTTTGCTCTACAGAGCGAATAGATGGTGCCCCGGGCCGGACTTGAACCGGCACAACGCGAACGTCGAGGGATTTTAAATCCCTTGTGTCTACCAATTCCACCACCAGGGCACGCAATTCTTGATTGCGGTGCTCATAACTGATTTAAGTTAGACACCATCCTAGATACCGAAACTAAAATCTTTTAGATTCCATATCGCAAATTTGTTTTCTCTGGGACGTGTCGTCCTGAGAACGAGGCGTACTTTACTCGATTATTGTGATGAGTCAATTACTAGTTTTAGTCTTTTTTCTCAAGTGCTTAAAAAGCACCCCCCAAAAGCTATTTTACACTCAGTTGGAGCAGGTTTTATACTTTTATATCCAGCTATCTACATGCAATATTCAGGCATAGCGTTCTAGTAGCACAATACACTACAGATTATCGCTGATATGAAACCACTGATTAAGCAGGCTCTAAGATTTGCTAGCGGCACCCTGATTTATATTTTTAAGACATAAAACTGTTTGTCATAACAACACACGGAAGAATTTGGGAAAGCCTTTAACTTTTCCAATGAACGGGTCATATTCCCCCAAGGTAACACTTTCAAAAATAAGCATTGGCAAACAAGCAATGTTTCATGGCATTTGTAATAATAACTAACTTTCATATTAAATATATAATGGAATAAATAATATCAGAACTACCACTTTTTTAAGCTAAAGTGAAAAATAGTTATACTCTAACTCACTGAGCTTTGCAGATGATACTTGCTTATCTAGTCGTTTTATATCTCTAATGATCAGCTTAATTGCGGCTAATACCCGAAAAAGGTACAACACTTGTTCCGTATTCAAAGACAGCAGTAATACAGAATCCGAATTAACATTCTGAACGCATTGCTGCAAATGAACCTGCAGTTGATCAAGCTTATCTTCGTGCAGTTGAAGAGATTCAATGTCACCAGTACATTCGATCACATCAGCCAAGCCTATTACAATTTCTGCAAGTAGTGTTGCCACTTGCGGGGGAATACTCTTTGGTTCCCCCCCCACATAACCATCATGCAGTGAAATTAATCGTAAAGTTAAGGCATACAACCTAGAGATAATTCCGGTAACCTGCTCTCTATCAACCTCAGGGTACCTTGACCAATCAATCCTAGCTATTGCCTGCTCCATCAGCATCACAGATCGGAGTGGGCTCTGCCCCAAAAAGATCAGCCCA
>Ga0209379_10001759_pt1 | contig 13704 bp, 10 predicted proteins | sample tdDd001_FD_187124 | JGI IMG/M metagenome (GOLD analysis project Ga0209379, IMG submission 187124) | Marine sediment microbial communities from the Atlantic coast under amendment with organic carbon and nitrate - tdDd00.1 (SPAdes)... | ecosystem: Environmental > Aquatic > Marine > Coastal >...
CATCTTTTTCAAAATAGACTCCTTTAATTCAGCAAAACTTGCCGATTATTCTTAATTTAACTTAGTTTTAATTTAGAAAGTTTTACCAATATTGAACGAGAAGATCTCAGTCTCATCATCCTCGTATTCCTTAATTGGCCAAGCAAGACTAAACACCATAGGTCCCATCGGTGACAGCCATTGTACGCTCATACCCGCAGATGCACGGATCCGGCTCGGATCGGCGTAATCTTCAAGCTTATCAAACTCGTGTGCAGGAAGATAACGATATGAGTCATAGTCAAACTCGGTATCCCATACGTTACCGGCATCGACGAAGAAGCTGGTTCGTACTGAATTGGTGTAAGCCTCATCCAAAAATGGCGTTGGCACAATCATCTCAATGCTGGCTGTTGCAATCGCATTACCACCGATTGAACGTCCATCGCTGACCTGAATCGAGTTAGGATCGCCCGGCAAATAACAGCCAGAGCCCGAAGGATCCGGAGAACATGGCTCGCTACCACGATAAAGGTAGAACGAACGTGGGCCTACTGAGTTCGACTTGAAGCCACGTAAGGAACTACTACCACCTGAGTAATAGTTTTCCCAGAAAGGTAATATCTGGTCGTTATCATTAAACTGACCGTACCCATTTCCGTAACCCACACGCGCCTTCGTCAGCATAACAAAGCTGTGACTGCGATTGATTGGGAAGTAGAAGCTGGTATCAAAATCTGCCTTAAAGTATTGCAGATCTGAACCCGGTATTGTCATCTTAGTGCTTAAGCGCTGAGACGAGCCATCCGATGGGAAGGTGCCTCGGTTAAGCGTACTACGATACCAACCTAAGTTAGCCTCGAAGTTATCGAAGGCCAGATCGGCATTCGGATCGTCTGCGTCACGATAGATGTTATAGAAGCGCAGCGCCTGCTCATAGGCAGAAATCTCAGAGATCGAGTTATGTCGGTAGCCAATACCACCGTTAAGTCGATTGGTTTCGTTGATTGGGAAACCTGAGTTAAGCGCAATACCATAAGAGCTGTTCTTATAGCGCTCGAGGTTGGCCTCATTAGCGTCAAACTCGTTCCAGTAGATACTACCGCCTAAACTGACACCATCTTTAGTAAAATATGGATCGGTATAAGAGACCGTCACGTTCTTCGAATACTTGTTAGTATTTAAGTTAATCCCGGCCTGGTTACCCGTACCCAGGAAGTTACTCTGCTGCACACCAAACTGAAGACTCAAACCTGATTCAGTACCATAACCGACACCGGCATTAAATGAACCCGATGGTTGCTCTTTTACGTTGAACGCAACATCGACTAGATCATCAGTGCCTGGCACTTGCACCGTTTCGGTATCGACAGTTTCAAAGTAACCTAAACGGTTCAGACGGGCTTTCGATTGCTCTACCTGCGCCGAGTTTAACCAGGCGCCTTCCATCTGACGAAGCTCACGGCGCAATACTTCATCTTTGGTGACCTGATTACCCGCAAAGTTGATGTTACGTACATAAACGCGTTTACCCGGCTGAATATTAACGTTGAGAGTCACTTCTTTGGTCTCATCATTAATTTCAGGATAGGTCTTAACTTCCGGATAGGCATAACCGAAACGGCCCAGATACTTGCCATACATCTCTTCGGCAAATGTCACATCGGCGCCGTTATACATGTCTCCCTCTTTAATAGGAAGAATAGCCGCCATTACCTTCTCACGTCCCATCAGATCGCCAGTCAGGTTAACTTCTTTAACCTTATACTGCTCGCCCTCATCGACATTGATTGTGATATACAGACCCTTACGGTCAGGCGTCATCGCAACTTGTGTCGAAGTGACATCGAAGCGAATATAACCACGGTTATGGTAAAAAGACTTTACGGTCTCGAGATCGGCTTGAAGTTTCTGTTTCTGATAGCGGCGCTCGCCAAACAGATCCCACCAAGCGACATAATCTTTAAGCTCCAGCATGCCGATAAGCTCAGCATCGGAGAAAACTTCATTGCCAACTACGTTGATCTGTTTGATCTCTGCGGCCAAACCTTCGGTAAAGTTAAACTTTAGCTCGACACGATTACGAGGCAAGTTAATAACCTGAGCTTCAACTTTCGCTCCGTATTTACCCACACCATAATAGAAATCCTGAAGACTCTTCTCGATACCCGATAACATGGTACGGTCTAATGACTCACCGACCTTAACTCCGGAGCCGTCTAGACTCTCCTGAAGCTGTTCATCTTTGATATCTTTGTTGCCTTCAAATGTCACTGTACTGATCGTCGGTCTCTCTTTGACCGTAACCACCAATACACCGCCATCACGACTAACTTCGATATGTTCGAAGTTAGTCGAGGCATACAAGCTTTTAATTGCTTGTTGGAGTTTAACTTGATCAACCGTATCACCGACCTTAACTGGAATGGTCAGTAGCGCGGCACCAAGAGCTACACGCTGTAACCCTTGCACTTGTATATCGGTTACTTCAAAAGGTTGGAATGTTTCTGCCCAACCGTTCCCTGATAAAGACGCACCGACTAATACCATCGAGGCAAAAAGTTTATTCAATCTCATAGAGCGCTTCTAGTTATGTGTGTGTCCTTGCTCAGAGTCGGGAGAAATCGTTGAAAAGCGCAACGCTCATCAACATTAGCAGCATCGCTGCCCCAAATCTGAATCCAATTTCCTGTATCTTCTCGGGTACAGGCCTGCCAGTGATCACTTCAACGAAGTAATATAACAGGTGTCCACCATCGAGCACCGGCAAAGGCAGTAAATTAATAATGCCTAAGTTTACGCTGATCAATGCGAGGAAACCTAAAAAGTAAACCAAACCATAGTTAGCACTACTTCCTGCACCTTGTGCAATGGATATTGGTCCACTTAAATTCTTCACCGACACATCGCCGGTGACCAACTTGCCAATCATCTTAATGCTGACGACGACAAGTTGCCATGTTTTATCTGCTGCAACGCCAAATGACTCAATGAAACCATACTCTAGCTGTAGCTTCATATTCTCAGGCCACTCGGCCTGAGTAGGAGCGACACCAATCACCCCCTCCATCTGTCCTTGGGCGTTTTCTCGCGTTTGAGGTATTACTTTATACTGTAATTGCTCGCCATCCCGTCTCACCGTGAGCTGTACGGCTTGGTTAGGTGAAGACTTGATGGTAGCGACAAAATTATCCCACTCTCCGTAGGGTTCGCCATTGAGGGCGACTAACGTATCACCCACTTGAATACCGGCCGCGGCCGCTGCACCATCGGGGGAAACTAAACCTAAGGTAGGGGTGATCTCAGGCCTGAAGATGTCTAAGCCCAAAGAGGTTATCGGGGATTCCTTTTCAGGATCAAACTGCCAATTTCTGGTGTCTAAGGTGTATGAGCTGCCTGTTACTGACTGGCCAGAATCGGAGTAATCGGTGCTACGGCTCAGTGGAGATACTGAGATATCGATCTTAGGGTCACCAATATGCCCCACTAGGGCATAGGTCACCTCTTCCCAGTTCCTTACGCTTTTACCACCGACAGAGGTGATGAGCATAGGCTCTTCAACTTGGATCTGAGCCGCCGGAGTGTTGAGTTGGGTCGATTCTATAACCGGCTTCAATGATGGCACGCCGATTAAATACATAAAATATAGAGCAAAGATAGCAAAGATAAAATTCGCTAAGGGACCCGCTGCGACAATTGCAATTCGTTTCCACACACTTTTGCGATTAAACGCCTGATCTTTTAATTCATCAGGCACTTCCTCGACGCGTTCGTCGAGCATTTTGACATAGCCACCCAGTGGGATCATAGCAAGCACGTATTCCGTGCCATCTTGCCCTACTTTTCGCCAAATCGCTCTACCAAAGCCGATAGAGAAACGCTCGACTTTAACACCGCAACGTCTGGCAACCCAAAAGTGACCATATTCGTGTGCCGTGATCAGCATGCCTAAAGCGATAACAAAGGAACCCAAGTTCCATAAAAAATCTATCATTCCCTTCCTCAGAGATTATTTAAATTTTCTTAACCCATTCTGCAGCATAACTGCGCGATTGAAGATCTAACCTAAGAATATCTTCAATGCTGTCCAACGACTGCGGTGCAACCTGACTTAAACAAGCTTCGTTTACTTTAGCAATATCGGTAAACTTAATCTTGTTATCTAAAAATGCCTGGACAGATATTTCGTTAGCGGCATTGACTACCGTAGTCGCTTCTTGCCCCTGCTTGCAAGCTTCCATGGCCAATGCTAAACAGGGGAAACGATTGAAATCGGGTTCTAAGAAGCTTAACTGTCCGACTTTGAAAAAGTCTAAAGGTTCAACTCCGGAGAGAATTCTTTGCGGGTACGCCATGCAGTGAGCGATTGGCGTACGCATATCTGGATTACCCAATTGAGCTAAAACAGAGCCATCTAAATATTGCACCATAGAGTGAATGACACTCTGTGGGTGAATAACAACTTTAAGCTGTTCATCAGTTGCATTAAACAACCAGCGAGCCTCTATATACTCCAGACCCTTATTCATCATAGTCGCTGAATCGACAGAGATCTTACGCCCCATCGACCAATTCGGATGTTTACAAGCCTGTGCAGGAGTCATTGAGGGCAGCGATTCGAGCTCAGAGGTTAAAAATGGACCACCGGATCCTGTCAGGAGAATATGAGAAACACCGGCTTTATCCAGTTCACAGTAACCCATGTTGCTCTGCATCGTCTCAGGCAGCGCCTGAAAAATCGCATTGTGTTCGCTATCGACAGGAAGCACTTGAGCCCCCGAACGTCTCATCTCCTCAATAAAGAGTCGACCAGACATGACTAATGATTCTTTATTGGCGAGCAGTACACGTTTGCCGGCTCTAACCGCCGCTAATGTCGGCATCAGACCCGCTGCGCCGACAATCGCGGCCATCACACTGTCTACACAGTTTGCACTGACGATATCATTGAGTTGATCTTCGCCGGTGGTTATTTCCACATTCAGACTTGCCGGTAATCTCTGCTTGAGTGATTTAGCCGCTTGCCCATCGACCATATGGGCGATTTGAGGTCTATGTGTCTCACACAAGGCGAGCATCTTATCGACATTGGTATTCGCGACCAAGGCATACACACTGTAGGCATCAGGATTGCTTTCTATGACACTTAACGTACTCGTACCAATAGAACCAGTCGCACCTAAAATTACCATTCTCTGCATGGGTTACATCCAAAATGCAATATATATAAGGGTAAATACAGGCAGTGCGGCAGTTAAACTATCGATACGATCGAGTATCCCCCCATGCCCGGGTAAAATGGTTCCCGAATCTTTAATTTCGGCTACACGTTTGAACATACTCTCGGACAGATCGCCGACAGCGGAAACCAATGCAACAAACAGGGTGACAACGACAACCAGCCCAAGCTCTTGTTCGGGAGAAGCGGTCATAACACCAAAAACAATAATCATGCTGGTTGCCAAACCACCCAGTAAGCCTTCAATGGTTTTAGCCGGACTCACATTGGGCATCAGCTTGTGTTTACCTAATGCTTTCCCCGCAAAATATGCGCCGGAGTCGGTCGCCCAGACGACGAGCATAACCAAGAAGACTAATGTTCCACCGTAATAGGGATCCGCCTCAGAGCTTAATCCCTTCAAAGCGACCAATGCGGCGAAGCAGGGGATTAGGGTCAACTGGCCAAACATCGACTTGAACATATGGCTTTTTTGCCACATCGCCGAACTCTTAGGAAATGAGAGGACCAAAAGAAAAGAGACTGCCCACCACATAGCACCGATTAAGATAACCGAGAGGTAAACAGGATGAAGGTGCCCTTTAAACCAAAGCTCATCCGTAGGCACAAAAATATTCAGTGCTAGCAGTAAAACGCCTATGGTAATAGTAAAACTCCATTGCGTTATCTGACAGCGTTTATCGATTATCTGTCCCCACTCCTTGGCCGCAATAAGGAATACAGGGATCAACACCCATGAAAAGTACTCCGTAGGAAGCCAAAATATAGCTCCCAAAACCAAGGGAATTAACCAGATTGCTGTTATTATTCGTTGTTTTAGCAAAAAAATATCCCTCTAAAATTTATTTCTGAGCCTGCATAGATTCGATCTGGCATCCCGTTAAGCCAAAACGGCGTTGACGAGATGCAAAAGTGGCTACCGTCTGCCTGAATGCATTTTCATCAAAATCCGGCCATAACGTATCGGTAAACACCAACTCTGCATAGGCAGCCTGCCATAAAATGAAATTACTGATACGGAAGTCCCCACCAGTACGGATCATTAAATCAACTTCGGGTTGATTTTGCATGCATAAATGTTCATTTAACGCCTCTTCGGTGAACTGACTGCTGCTCATTTCACCAGACTCGACCTTTTTAGCTAAAGCTGTCGCGGCCTGCATGATATCCCAGCGGCCGCCATAGTTAGCCGCAACGTTAAGAATCAAATCGGAGTTCTCGGCAGTTTTCGCCTCGGCCGATGCGATCTGCTTCTGCAAACGCTCGGGGAAACGACTAATATCCCCTATGATATTCAGCCTTACACCATTTTTATGCAGTAATTTAATCTCGCGCTGTAGAACAGTAAAAAACAGTTCCATCAACAGCGTGACCTCTTTATCGGGTCTACGCCAATTTTCGCTCGAGAAGGCAAACAGTGTTAGCGAGTCTATTCCCATCTCTCTGGCAGTGCTAACGACACGACGAACCGTCTTCACACCGGCTCGGTGCCCCATCACTCTAGGTTTCCCTTGTGCCTGTGCCCAACGCCCGTTTCCATCCATGATGATGGCTACGTGTTTGGGTGTTGACAGCTTGACAAGTTCAGCGACCTCCTCAGGAGTGAATTCTGAACTAGATTGGGAGTCGATTGACATCTATTACAACCCTTAAAATAGACAAACGCCGTGTAGTATACCGCTACACGGCGTCTGAACTCTAGTTTCTTAGTCCTAGATTAGACTTCCATCAACTCTGCTTCTTTTGCAGTCAATATTTCATCGATAAGCTTGATGTGAGCATCGGTGAATTTCTGAACTTCATCTTCAGTACGACGAACATCATCTTCAGTACACTCTTTCTCTTTTTCAAGAGATTTAACGTCTGAGTTCGCATCACGACGAACGTTACGCACTGCGATACGACCATTTTCAGCTTCGGCGCGAACGACTTTAATCAAGTCTTTACGACGCTCTTCCGTTAATGCCGGAAGTGGAATACGGATTGTCGCACCCGCAGACATAGGGTTAAGTCCAAGGTCTGAACTCATAATTGCCTTTTCAACGGCTTGGATCATAGTACGATCGAAAACATTGACAGCAAGAGTGCGTGAATCTTCAATCGATACATTACCGACTTGCTTAAGCGGCGTCATTGAACCGTAATAAGAGACTTTAATTGTATCTAATAGGCTTGGGTGTGCACGACCAGTACGAACTTTTGCCATTTGAGTCTTAGTGGATTCAACACACTTGGCCATACGTGCTTGAGCATCTTGTTTGATTTCGTTTATCACGATAAATATCCTTTCTAATTCACTAATTGCTTATTCTTTTATTGAACACTCAACTTCAGCTACCGGAGTCAGTATCACTCGGCTGATTGAGCCTTGATCATTGTACCTTCCTGCTCACCCATTATTACACGACGAAGGGCGCCAGGCTTATTCATATTAAATACCCATAGTGGCATATTGTGATCTCTTGCCATAGTAAATGCGGCCAGATCCATCACCTTTAATTCTTTGTCGAGCACTTCATCGTAACCCATTTCATCGTACTTTACTGCATCTGGGTTCTTAACTGGGTCATCTGAGTATACACCATCGACTTTAGTGCCTTTCAATACGACTTCTGCTTCAATTTCAATACCACGCAGACACGCGGCAGAATCTGTGGTGCAGAAAGGGTTACCCGTTCCCGCAGCAAAAATAACAACACGACCGGACTTTAATAAGCTAATTGCTTCAGCCCAGTTATAATCATCACACACGCCCTTCAATGGAATAGCAGACATCAGTCGTGCATTGACATAAGCACGGTGCAAAGCATCACGCATCGCTAAGCCATTCATCACAGTTGCAAGCATACCCATATGGTCACCAACGACGCGGTTCATGCCAGCTTGTGCCAGTCCTTCGCCACGAAATAGGTTCCCACCACCGATAACAACACCTACCTGAATGCCGAGCTCAACCAGTTCTTTAATCTCCTGAGCCATACGATCTAATACTTTAGCATCGATGCCAAAGCCTTCCTCGCCCATCAAGGCTTCGCCACTTAATTTTAGAAGAATACGTCGAAATGCAGGTTTAGGATTCGTGCTCATTTTTATTGTCCTGAATTGATGCCGATAGGGAAATATATACGATAAGACCGCAGCAAATGCTACGGCCTTAGGGGTGCGTTACATAAGGAGATTAAGCCTTAGTAGCAGCGATTTGTGCAGCTACTTCAGCAGCAAAATCTTCTTCTTTCTTCGCGATACCTTCGCCAACTTCTAAACGTACGAAGTTTGAAACGCTAGCGCCTTTCTCTTTAAGAATTGCACCAACAGTTTTCTTAGGCTCCATGATGTAAGCCTGACCAGTTAGAGAGATCTCACCGGTAAACTTCTTCATACGACCGATAACCATCTTCTCAGCGATCTCAGCAGGCTTGCCTTCGTTCATAGCGATTTCGATCTGAAGAGCTTTCTCTTTTTCAACAAGATCAGCAGGAACATCTTCAGGGTTCACGAACTCAGGCTTAGAAGCAGCAACATGCATTGCGATGTGCTTTAGCGTTTCTTCGTCAGCTTCACCGGCAACAACAACACCGATACGCTCACCGTGACGGTAAGAAGAAAGGTTTGCACCGTCGATGTATTCAACGCGACGAACGTTGATGTTTTCACCGATTTTAGCAACCAATGCAACACGAGTCTCTTCGAACTGTGCTTTCAAATCTTCGATAGTAACTTTAGAAGCTGTAGCTACTTCTAGAACAGCGTTAGCAAATGCTAGGAAGTTTGCATCTTTTGCAACGAAGTCAGTTTGGCAGTTAACTTCTAAAAGAGCAGCGAAACCTTCGCCATTCTTAATAAGAATAGTACCTTCAGCAGCGATGTTACCCGCTTTCTTAGCAGCCTTTGCAGCACCGCTCTTACGCATGTTATCAATCGCTAGCTCGATGTCACCAGCAGTTTCAGTCAATGCTTTTTTACAGTCCATCATGCCAGCGCCAGTGCGGTCACGAAGTTCTTTAACTTGGGCAGCAGTAATTGCCATTGTTAAATCCTCTACAGATAATTCTACAAATTCGTTAGATATAAAACAGGGGCCCTTAAGGCCCCTGTTCACCAATCACATATCTTGGTTAATAAGGGAGATGAAACTCATCAGCCTTATTATTCAGCTTCGACGAAACCGTCTTGCTCAGCCTGTACAGCTAGATCTTGACCACGGCCAGCTTTAGCAGCTGTCGCAACAGATTCTGTGTACAAACGGATTGAACGCATTGCGTCATCGTTACCTGGAACGATGTAGTTGATACCATCTGGTGAAGAGTTAGTATCAACAACAGCTACAACTGGAATACCTAAGTTGTTAGCTTCTTTAATAGCGATATGCTCATGGTCAGCACCGATAACGAAGATAACGTCAGGTAGGCCGCCCATGTTCTTGATACCACCAAGAGATTTTTCTAATTTCTCAAGCTCGCGAGTACGCATTAGCGCCTCTTTCTTAGTAAGCTTGTCGAAAGTACCGTCTACAGACTGGCTCTCAAGGTCTTTAAGACGCTTGATTGATTGACGAACTGTTTTCCAGTTAGTCAACATGCCGCCTAACCAGCGGTGATCGACGTAGAACTGCTCACAAGAGATAGCAGATTCTTTGATAGCTTCGCTTGCAGCACGCTTAGTACCAACGAAAAGAACTTTACCTTTCTTTGATGCAACATTGCTGATGAAAGCAAGTGCTTCATTGAACATAGGCACAGTGTGCTCTAGGTTGATGATGTGAACACCATTACGAGCACCGAAGATGAAAGGCTTCATCTTTGGGTTCCAGTAACGAGTCTGGTGACCGAAGTGAACACCGGCTTGTAGCATGTCGCGCATTGAAACTGTAGTCATTTTATTACCTTAAATTGTTAGGGGTTAGACCTCCACGCTTCCCATATCTTCGACCTATATAGGCACCCCGAAGAATGTGTCGAAACGTGTGTGATTTAGTATTTAATAAATAGCCATGTATAATGGCCGCCATCTTAGCTTTAACCGCTTGAGCATTTTGCTTGAATCTCCATCCTATTGAATAGAGAGTATCTCGCATCTGCCAAAGACCGGTTAGAGTCAAACATAACGGCGCGCTTTATACCATATTAAGACAGCAAACACAAATTTTTGCTGTCTTTTGCTGTAAAATATGCTCGCCGAAATAGCCATGAAAAGACACACGAGAGATAGTTAAATGAGTATAGTGATAAAGAGTGCAGAAGAGATCGAGAAAATGCGTGCAGCCGGCAAATTAGCGGCTGACGTTTTAGAGATGGTGGCACCTTTTGTTAAAGTAGGTGTTACAACAGATGAATTAAACGATATCTGCGCAAAATTTACAGAAGAACACGGCGCTATCTCAGCACCTCTCGACTATCACGGCTTTCCGAAGTCTATCTGTACTTCGATCAATGAAGTGATCTGTCATGGGATCCCAAGTTCACGCGCCCTGAAGGATGGCGATATTATTAATATAGATATCACGGTCATCAAGGATGGTTACCACGGTGATACTTCGAAGATGTTTTTGATTGGTGAGGTCAGCGCTAAAGATACGCGTCTTTGCCGCATCGCCCAAGAGAGCCTCTACGCCAGCATACGTAAAGTTCGTCCGGGTATGAAGCTAGGCGAAATCGGTACCATAGTAGAGAAGTTTATTAAGACTAAGAAAACAGGCCTTGAGAAATACAGCATAGTTAAAGACTACTGTGGCCACGGTATCGGTGCCGGTTTCCACGAAGAGCCTCAGGTCATGCATTATAAAAACAGCGATAAAACTGTTTTACGCCCAGGCATGTGTTTCACTATCGAGCCAATGATCAACGCCGGTCGCCATACTTGTATTCTCGACAAAGATGATAACTGGACAGTAACGACCTCAGATGGTAAAAAATCAGCTCAATGGGAACACACATTGCTAATCACTAAGACCGGAGTCGAAGTACTCACACTGCGTGAGGAAGAGGACTTCCCAAGAGTGATTAATCACTAGTTCATTAGAACTATAATCCGCACTGGCTTAACTATTTGTACGTTAAGCCAGTGAACTAACCAGCTCAAGGGAATCGATGACCACGGAACCAGCTCAACTCGCCAAGGCTCTGCTACTCTCGCAAAATCACGACCTCCTCACCCGCTTTCGTCACGAGGAGTCGATCAAAAACTTAGTCGCACAACGATGCCAATTCGTCGATGAATTGTTACAGCAGCATTGGCAAGAGCAGCAGTTAGATCAATTTCCCATCGCGCTCATCGCCGTTGGCGGTTATGGCCGCGCCGAGCTGCATCCCCAGTCAGATGTCGACCTTCTTTTCCTGATTGAGAGCGAACTCTCCCCAAGTGCCGAACAGGCGTTAAGCCAATACATCGCTTTTCTATGGGATGCTGGCCTGGAGGTCGGTCACAGTGTTCGCAGCTTAGAGCAAACCCTTGAGCAAGGGCGAAACGATATCACCATAGCCACGAATCTTCTCGAAGCAAGACTGCTTTGTGGCCCCCAAGCACTGTATCAATCTTTACACCTAAGTATCAGAGCCGATGACTTTTGGCCCGCAAGTGATTTTTATATTGCCAAACGTGACGAACAGATTGGACGCCACGCAAAAGCAAGCGCATTCGATCTTGAGCCTAATATTAAAACCTGCCCTGGCGGCTTAAGAGATATCCATACCATCTCCTGGGTCGCTATGCGCTACTTTGATGCTGCTAACATCGAAGCGCTCGTTGGACATGGATTTCTCGAGTCCGATGAGCTCGATGAACTGCTTGAGTGTCAGTCCTTCTTATGGGAATTAAGGTTCGCGCTGCATTTAATCTCCGGACGGGATGAAAACCGTTTACTGTTTGACCTTCAGCGCCAGGTGGCCGATCTACTGGGTTATGAAGATGCGACACAGCTTGGAGTGGAGCAGATGATGAAACGCTACTATCGCACAGTAAGACGTGTGATGGAGCTGAACCAGATGCTACTCCAACTTTTTAAACGTGCCACACTGGGTCATACTAAAGCGCTGGAAATAAAAGGGATCAATGACGACTTTCAACTTCGTGGCAAGTTTATAGAAAGTATCACAGAAAACCTTTTTGACGACCCGGTCCAGTTAATGACGCTGTTTCTCCATGCGGCAAAAAACTCCAATATTCAGGGGATTTATGCCCCGACCTTGAGAAGCTTGAGGAAAGCCCGACGCGCTCAGACACAAGCTCTGTTGAACCTTCCTGCTTGCAGAGCCGTCTTCTCAGAGATATTGCGTCACCCCAGAGGCATCGCCGCCCTGTCTTTAATGCACCGACATGGTGTTTTATCTTTATATCTACCTGCCTGGCGAGATATCGAGGGGCAGATGCAGTTCGATCTTTTTCACGCTTATACGGTCGATGAGCATACCCATAGACTCCTGCAGAATATTGAAAGCTTCGCTCAAACAGAACAGAAAGAGGAGTTTCCATTAGGCTCGGTACTCATCAATCAATTGCCTAAAAAAGGCCTGCTCGTGCTGGCGGCTCTGTTTCATGACATAGGGAAAGGACGTGGCGGCGACCACAGTAAACTGGGGGCTGTTGATGCTCTTGATTTCTGTAAACTCCATGGGCTCAACGATCACGATGGCCGAATGGTTGCCTGGTTGGTTGAAAATCACCTGGTGATGTCCGTTACCGCGCAAAGGCGCGATATCTCCGATCCCGATGTGGTCGCCGACTTTGCCGATAAAGTCAGGGATGCGGTACACCTGAGCTACCTTTACTGCTTAACCGTTGCCGATATCTGCGCCACCAATGAAAAGACCTGGAACAGTTGGAAAGGTTCTCTACTGCGAGATCTTTACTTCTCCACACAACGCGTGTTAGCCCGAGGCAAAGAGAAGCCTGTCGATATCCGTGCCCGAGTCAGGGAGCATCAGGCAAAGGCAAAAAAAGAGCTGCTCAGACGTGGAGTGAAAGAGAAGAACCTGGATGCATTATGGCAGCGGTTTAAGGCCGATTATTTTTTGCGTCATCAGCCTAATCAGATAGCCTGGCACGCAGAAGCCATTCTTAAACATAAGCAAGATGAACCTCTGGTGCTTATCTCTAAGCACATGACCAGAGGTGGAACTGAGCTGTTCATCTACGGAAAAGATAAACCCAAGCTATTCGCGACCGTTATGGCCGTGCTGGACAACAAAAACATCGATGTTCACGACGCCGGGATCATGGCCTCTAAGGATCAATATGTGCTAGATTCTTTTGTCATTTTAGAGCAGGATGGTAGCCCGGTATCGCGGGTGTCCCGTATTCAGGGGCTCAAAAAGACGCTCATTAAAGCGCTAAACAGTGACACATCTAAGCTACCAAAATTTAAGAAGCTGTCGCGGAAAATGAAACCTTTTAGGGTGCGAACCCAGGTAAATTTCTTGCCCTCCCGGCGCCATGGCACCAGCATGATGGAGCTTATTGCACTCGATAGCCCGGGACTTCTGGCAAAAGTA
>Ga0209379_10001762_pt1 | contig 13691 bp, 11 predicted proteins | sample tdDd001_FD_187124 | JGI IMG/M metagenome (GOLD analysis project Ga0209379, IMG submission 187124) | Marine sediment microbial communities from the Atlantic coast under amendment with organic carbon and nitrate - tdDd00.1 (SPAdes)... | ecosystem: Environmental > Aquatic > Marine > Coastal >...
GTACGTGGTAATACAAATGCTGTAACAGATGGCGCTATTGCTGCTATGATGAGCCGTACTGCAGTACTTGGAGCTCTTCTAAATGTAAGAATTAACCTTGGTTCAATCAAAGACGAAGCATTTGTTGCTGAAATGACTAAGAAGTGTGATGCACTTGAAGAGTCTGTTCAAAAGCGTGAGCAAGAAGTACTTGCACAAGTGTCTCTATAATAATAGCTATACCAGTAATGAAATTTGACAGACTGTAGTAAACTTCGAAAGACAAACCTGCAATGCAGGGGTTCGTAATTTGTTTACAGTTTGAAGGGTTGTTCTTCGGAACAACCCTTTTATTATTTTAGGATTTATTTGGTTAAGATGTGATAGATGACATGATTGATAATTTTCGTTATACTTATATATGGATTTATAAATTACAAATGACTCATTTCAACTTAATGAGGTAATAATACAGTCAAATAGAGGAGTGTTCCATTTGAATATGAAAATAGTTGCAGACAGCAGTTGTGAAACAAATACAAGCATAGTCGAAGCAACAGGCGTTGAGATTGTTCCATTTAAGCTTTATATTGACGGTGAAGAATATATAGATAATGACGAATTGAATGTTATCAGTTTTATCGATAAAATGGTAAAGTCTTCTGAATTACCTAGATCGGCATGTCCTTCTCCAAATGATTTTATTGAGTGTTTCAATAATTCAAAAGAAGTATTTATTGTTACAATATCATCAATGCTTAGTGGCACATACAATAGTGCAGAACTTGCTAAAAACTTGTATCTTGAAGAGAATCCAGATGCAAAAGTCCACGTGTTTGATTCAAAAGCTGCATCAGTTGCGGAAACTCTTGTTTCTCTAAAAATTAAAGAGTCAATAAATAGTGGCCTGGATTTCGATGCAATAGTGTCTACCGTAGAACAATACATATCAGAGCAAAAGACGTTATTCATTGCTGAATCTCTTAATAATCTTATAAAAAATGGTCGTGTTAGCAAGCTTAAAGGCCGTATTGCGACAGCGCTCAACATAAAACTAATTATGGGCGCAACAGATGAAGGTCAGATCGTTCCTATTGAGAAAGTAAGAGGATCAAACAAGGCGTTTAAGAGACTTGCTGAAATGGTATGTGAGAAGGCTGATAATTCACAAGATAGAATTCTTGCGATATCACATTGCAACAATATTGAACGTGCAGAAATGTTAAAAGCTGAAATAGAGAAGAGCTGTACATTTAAAGATGTTATTATTGTACAAACTGCTGGACTATCAAGTCTATATGTTGATAATCAAGGTATTATATTAACGTTCTAATTGACAGAATAACTTAGAATTTATACAGAGAACAATAAAAAGCAGACCCATAAGGGTTTGCTTTTTTTATGAAGAATGATTTGTGGAGCGACTGTTTTATATAATCAAATCATGATTTTGGTCGAACTCTGCGTGTGCTTTGGAATATGCTCCTTATATATAGAATTAATACTATTGATAAGAATAAAGAGTAGAAAATACTTTTTAGTATAGTTATATTGCTGGCTACCGTAACGAGTCTTAAAGTGAGTTCGTTTGGATGACTGAGCATAATGAATACGAAATAGTTCTCTAGGTAATCGAAGATTATCGCAATGAGTGGTAGGAGTACAAAGTATTTCTCAAAACTGTCTCGCCTTGCAAGAGTTAACATTGCAAGTAATCCAAAGCTCCCAATGAATAAAGGATAGAATAAATCAAGGATCAACTGCCCTTTTAAATACATACTCAAGCTATCATTCGAAAGCCCATTGATAAATTGAGCGGCATACTCATAAGAGTATCCACTCGGAGACATATCGAAGATCTGCTCGCCACCGGTTGAAATTATGGCTGGGATTGTCACACGTAGCATTAAAGTATAGATGATTTGTGACAATAAAAAGAATAGGACAATTATTTTGAAGTTGGCATAAGGTTTTACTTTTTCCCATAGTAGATCTACTATATTTTTCATAAGGAACCTCCAATATAATCCTAGCGGTTGGTATTCTATTTATATATAATTACCTTAAATTGGATTGTCTATTCACAATAATGATGGTATTCTTCATAATGTGAGGATTATTGCAATTAACTTGCATGACTACGAAGCGTAAATGCAAATATAATATAATTACTATAGAAATTGAAACTTAGGAGGCACAAATGTCAATTCAACATTTTGAATGGGGACAGATAGAGTGGGTTATGGACTCGCAAAAATTGAAGACACCATACCCGATGAGTATCGGTTTTTTAACCCTTGATGCTAAGCAGAGACAACGAAAGCATATTCACTACGGTGAGGAGCAAATACTCTATATAGTACAAGGTGAAGGTTTACAGATTATCGAAGATGAAAGAAAACACTGTAAAACAGGTGATATGCTTTATATAGAAGCGGGAAGCGCCCATGAAACGCTGAATACTTCAGAAATACCATTGGTTGAACTCGTCATTTCTGTACCGTCAGGTAAAGTTATGCCATCAACATTTCTTCAACGTATAGAGAAATTACTGGAAACATTTGAAGGTGCAACAATTACAAATATAGATGAAGGTGTATGTGAAAAATATAAGTCATCCCTATCTCAGTTGCGTTTTCCACTCAATGTATTCGACTCTAATGACGAGCCAGTAATTTTGAGTGGCCCCTATCCGGCAATTTGTCGTGATCATTGTAGTATTCATAAAGACATTCGTAATTGCTACCTATATTCCGATGAGCACAGGTTTACAATGGCACAACGAGATCCTTTTGCTGCGGTGGTTTGTAAATATGGTGTAACTGTATTTGTCTACCCTCTCGAGTTGAATGGTAAGTTGGTGGCGTTACTACAAGGCGGACATATACGTACAATTGAAAGTATTGGTGACCCAATGCTTGAAACTATGGACCGGGTTCATAGTGGTCGAATTCAGGCTATGCTTGAGCAAATACAAATCATTGGGCAGAATTTACTCAACGATACAATTACAAAAGCTTTATTTTCAGAATTGGATGCAAGTCATGCATCATTAAGGCAATCTGTGGATTCTCAGAATCAATTGGAAGCTATGATCAGGGAATCAGAGGATAGGCTCTATAGTGTTCAATTGAATAATCATTTTCTATTCAACACTTTAAATAGTTTGGCATCAATGGCAATTAAAGAAGATGCTTTCCAAACTTATCAAGGGATTATCGATTTGGCAAATCTATTTAGATATAATTTAAGGTCTGTAGAAAAAAATGTACGAGTGAAAGAAGATCTTGAGTTCCTTGAAAACTATTTAAAGCTTCAAAAGCTTAGATTTGGCAGCCAAGTGGACTACAAGGTTGATATTAATTTAGAAATGGAACAATGTTTAATACCGTTTAATACAATGCAGCCCATTGTAGAAAACTGCTTTAAGCATGGCTTTAGAGATCGGAAAAATGTTCTTAATATTCATATTGACATTAAGAAAGATGGATCGGATCTGGTTTTAAGTGTGACAGATGACGGTTGCGGTATTTCAGAGGTGTACACCCAAGATACATTGCTTAATCTATACCCCGATGCAATATCTAAGAATAATGGACTGTTTATGATTAATAAACGCCTACAAGCTCACTATGGTGATCAATTTTCTTTCCATATTGGACCGGTTGATAAGGATAATGTTAAAAGTGGAACAATTGTTAAACTTAGAATGCCACTCATAATGGGATAGGAGGAAGACTTTGAAAAGAGCAATTATTATTGATGATGAGCCGATGTGCATTGACTTGGTTAAAGGACTTATAAGAAGATACAATATGCCTATCGATATTGTAGGAACTGGAATGAATGGTCAATCTGCAATTGATCTTGCGATTGAACATCGGCCAGACCTGATCTATCTTGATATTGAACTCCCTGATTTTACAGGAATAGACGTCATGGGCGAACTGAAGAAGCAATTGGACTATGATCCTGATGTTGTTGTGATAACAGCCTACAGTAGTTTTGAATATGCTCAAGCAGTGTTTAGGCTTGGCGCAAAAGATATTTTGTTGAAGCCGGTAGATTATAAAAAGTTCTTTGAGACAATGGAACGCGTTTTAGGATTTAAATATACGGATAATAACACGTTTAATGAAATGTTGGAGTACATACATTCTCACTATAAGGACGATGTAGATCTTGATTTTTTATGTGAAAGGTTTCATTTGAGTAAGAGTCACGTTTCAAGATTGTTCAACCAACACCTTTCAACAACGTTTGTTAATTATAGAAATAATTTGAGAGTGGAAGATGCAAAAGAACTCCTTAAAAATGGCGGACTGACAATCCAAGAAATTTCAGAACGGGTCGGTTTTGAAAGTATGCATTACTTCTATAGAGTATTTAGAAAAATGACTGGAAAGACACCAAAATCTTTTCAAGTCAAATAATGCATAAACTTACACGAAAATCGCAGCTGGAGATTCATTATATCCAGCTGTGATTTTCTTTATTTTTGATCTATATTGACGGAATTGTTCAACAATGCAAATATAGGATAAAAGAGTAGCAATAGGGTGGATTGAGAAGAAAACGTTTTTTTGAGATGATTACAGAGTAATTAAAAGCAAAACCCCATTACATCCTTAATCTACGACCGGCACAGTCCGGCTGAAGAATGTTCTCTCATTCTTCTCTTTTTTTGCTTACACATGGTATTATTAGGGGAATAAATAAAGCGGCGGATGTTTATTAATTAGTAACATTCGAATCTACTATTGTTCTTCTTAAATACCTAATATATATTTAAGAACAGGAAAGACAATATAATTGTACATATGAAATAGGAGGGAACTTCCATGCATAAGAGACTTTTTATCCCAGGTCCGGTTGACGTACTTGATGACGTTCTACAGAAAATGGCAACTCCACAGATTGGCCATAGAACAAAAGATGCATCTGTACTACAAAGAAGCCTTTCAGAAAAAATGCAACAAATGTGGTTTACAAAAGAAGAAATTATCACATCGACTTCTTCAGGTTCAGGCCTAATGGAAGGCGCAGTTCGTTCTTGTACTAAAAAACGTGCTGCAGTATTCTCAGTAGGCGCATTTGGTGACAGATGGTACAAAATGGCTACGGCTAATGGCGTTCCAGCAGATAAGTTCTCATCAGAACTAGGTCAGCCAACAACACCAGAAATGGTTGAAGAAGCACTTTCTACTGGAAAGTACGATGTTGTTACGATTACACATAATGAAACATCTACAGGCATTATGAACCCAATCGAAGCCATTTCAGAAGTGGTTAAAAAATACCCAGAAGTTATTTTCTGTGTAGATATGGTAAGTTCTGCAGGTGGCGCAAAGGTTGAAGTTGATAAACTTGGCATCGACATTTGTATCACATCAACTCAAAAATGTCTGGGTCTTCCAGCTGGTCTGTCTCTATGTACTTTCTCTAAGAAAGCTCTTGAGCATGCAAGAACAGTTGAAAACAGAGGTCTTTACTTTGACCTTGTTAGCCTATATGACACAATCCAAAAGAAAGATTACCAGTACCCTTCTACACCATCATTGTCACACATGTACGCTCTTGACTACCAGTTGACAAAGATTGTTGAAGAAGAAGGTCTGGAAGCTAGATTTGACCGTCATGCTGAGATGGCTCAGTATGTACGTGACTGGGCAGCGAAGCACTTCGAAATGTTCGCTCCAGCGGAGTACGCTTCAAACACGCTTACAACAGTTAGAAATACAAAAGGCATCAGCGTTAAAGATCTTAACACTGAGCTAGGTAAGCGCGGTTACATGATTTCGAATGGTTATGGTGATCTTAAAGAGAAGACTTTCCGTATTGCTCATATGGCAGATACAACTATGGATGATCTTAAAGTTCTACTTGGTCATATCGAAGATATTCTTGGACTGTAATTAACACGATCATAAATGAAACGATATAAAAGCTGGCGATCAGATCCCAGCTTTTATATTAGGTTTATCTTGGGAGGAACGAATCATGTTGAGAATTCTTGCAAACGACGGTATGGATAAAGTAGCCGTAGATTATCTAAAAGGTTTAGGACACGAAGTTGTAACAGATCACCAAGCTGGAGCAGATCTAGACAAAGCTGTAACAGAGTTTGATGTTCTTGTTGTTAGATCAGCTACAAAAGTTAGAGAGGCTCTAATTGACGTTGCGGCTGCAGCTGGAAAAATGAAGCTTGTTGTTCGTGCTGGCGTTGGTATCGATAATATCGATCACGTATATGCTGAAGAAAAAGGTATTGCTGTACGCAACACGCCTAAAGCTTCAAGTGCTTCTGTAGCAGAACTTACGATTGCACACATGTTTGCAATTTCACGTCACATTCACATTTCTAACGTTACAATGAGAAATGGCGAATGGAACAAGAAAGCATACAAGGGTGTTGAGCTAATGGGCAAAACACTTGGTGTTATCGGTTTCGGTAGAATCGGTCAGGAAGTAGGCCAACGTGCACGTGCTCTTGGTATGGACGTTATATACACAGACAAGCACGTACATCTAGATCACCCTCAATACAAGAAGGTTGAAATGGATGAGCTTATTGAGAAATCTGATTTTATCACACTTCATATTCCATTCCTTGGCGCTCCATCAATCGGTGAAGCAGAATTCGCTAAGATGAAAGACGGCGTTCGTCTAGTCAACGTGGCTCGTGGTGGTGTTGTAGATGAGTCTGCACTTCTTAAGGCACTTGATAACGGAAAGGTTGCTGCGGCAGCTCTTGACGTATTCGAAGAAGAACCTACGAAGAGTAAAGAAATCTACACACACCCAAATATCTCTCTAACACCACATATCGGTGCATCTACGGATGAAGCACAGCTTAGAATCGGTATTGAAACATACGAAACAATTCTTGATTTCTTCAAGTAAGTTATAAGTATTATTTGTAGTAAATATTTTGTATAATATTATGCAAGCACATAATAGTTTGTGCTTGCATATTCCCTGTTAAGTAACTAAGGAGGCCTCGATATGGCAATTGTAAGACCTTTTAAGGCAGTAAGACCTAAGGAAGACCTAGTTGAAAAGGTAGCTTCACTACCTTACGACGTTATGAATAGAGAAGAAGCAGCAAAAATGGCTGAAGGTAACCCAAATTCATTCCTTCACGTAGTTCGTTCTGAAATGGACGTTCCTGCTGAAATGAGCCCTTACGATGAAACAGTTTACAAAACTGCTCGTAAGAACCTTGACCAAATGCAAGCCGATGGCATTCTAGTACAAGATGAAACTCCAAAGTACTATATCTACCGTCAACTAATGAACGGCCGTGTTCAAACAGGTCTTGTTGGTTGTACTTCAATTGATGAGTACGTAAACGAAACAATCAAAAAGCATGAGTTTACACGTCCTCAAAAAGAGCAAGATAGAATTAACAACTTTGATCACTGTGACGCAAACACTGCGCCGATCTTCCTAACATACAGAAACAACAAAGAGATCACTCAAATTACAAATGACTGGATTAAATTCCACATGCCAATTTACAACTTCGTTTCTGAAGATGACATTACGCATATCGTTTGGGTAATTGAAGATCAAGACGTTGTTGCACGTATTCAAGAGCTATTCAATACAATTGATTACCTATACATTGCAGACGGTCACCACAGATCAGCTTCTTCTGTAAAAGTTGGTATGAAGAGAAGAGAAGAATTCCCTAATTATACTGGTGACGAAGAATTCAACTTCTTTATGTCTGTTATTTTCCCTGACGAAGACCTATTCATCATGGATTACAACAGAGTTGTTATGGATCTAAATGGCAACACATCTGAAGAGTTCATGGCTAAAGTTTCTGAGAAATTTGACGTTGTTGAAGCTGGAAGTACTGAGCCTTACAGACCTATGGCAAAGCAAACATTCGGTATGTACCTAGATAGCAAGTGGTTTGTACTTACTGCTAAAAAAGGTACTTGGAATGAAGAAGATGCAGTTGAAAGACTTGACGCGTCAATTCTTCAACTTAACCTACTAGATCCAATCCTAGGCATTGAAAACCCAAGAACAAACAACAGAATTGATTTTGTTGGTGGTATTCGTGGTCTTAAGGCACTAGAAGAAAGATGCGCAAATGATATGGTTGTAGCTTTCTCTATGTACCCAACAACTATGGAAGACCTAATTGGTGTTGCAGACGCGGGCGAAGTTATGCCTCCTAAATCTACTTGGTTTGAGCCTAAGCTTAGATCTGGCCTGTTTGTTCACAAGCTAGAGAGCAAGTAATAACATATTAAATTGATATTGAGGCGCTTCACGATACGATCGTGGGGCGTCTTTCTTATTGTAGCGATACCCAAATTCTTCTATTTGAGTTATAATAGAAACGGATAGGAGAGGGTAACATGATCGGAATATACTTGCAAGGTGGCGGCGCTAAAGGTTCATATCAAGCGGGCGTTATCTATGCACTGCATGAGATGGGCGTGAAATTTGATGTAGTGACGGGGACTTCAATTGGAGCCATAAATGGTTACTTTATATATACAGGGCAATATGAGGCGTTAAAAAAAATGTGGATTGATGTAGATGCGTCAGAACTCAGTTATGTTCGAGAAGATGACAATATTATAGAAAATGTTGTGTTAATTGACCAGTTGAGAGCTCTTGAATCAATCTCTAATGAGCTTAATGCATTTTATGTGAATTATGTTGAAGTTATAAAGTGTGAACTCTTACAGAGCTATGATAATCTTGTGAACTTATCTAAAGATGAGGCTCTTCTTAGAATAAAGTACTCTAGTTTATTGCCGAAACCAAAGGGCATAAAACTGGATAGAGAAAGTCTTGCGTCTTATGATAGTAAATATATGTTTGAACGTTTCAAAGAAGAACTTATCCATGGTGAATATAACGACATGTCACTAGATGGCGGAATCCTTAATAATCATTTTCTTGAACCGTTTGAATTTGAAAAGGTAGACAAGCTTATATTGGTACCTTTTCAACCGGATTACCGTGTCCCTGACTATATTAAAGAGCATTATAAAGAGGAACAAGTCATTGTGATTGATCCTATTGAAAAATTTCTTCCAATGGATACCTTAAGATTTGAGCCGACTTTCTGTAAACATCAATTTTGGCAAGGGTATAGGAGAGCGAAGGAAAAATGGAAGGCGCGAGGCTAGTCGAAATCAAATAAAATAAAAGAAGCGCCGAAGTCCACAATGGGATTTCGGCGCTTTTGCTTTAAGACTATTCAATTTCCAAGGTGTAAGATCTAATCTTCGATTGAAAGAAGATTTTGCTTATATCCTAGGTAAAGGTGCATAAGAATGTTCATTTCTGCAGCCATTTCAAGTTGAAGAGAAGATACCTGCTTAAAGCTTCCGTCTTCAATACCTTCACGAATTTTTGTGAAGAGAGACTTTTCAGACATGCTATCCTTCATTAGGTGGAAACGAATAGCATTAATTTTTTCCCAGTTTACAACATCAAGATCAGTGATGTCTTCAATACCATGTAGCTTGCGGAAACGACGCACCAAGTTAGCGTTAGAAGGAACAATTCTGTTCTTAAGTTCAGTTGTCCACTGCATAGTTAATGTCTCCTTGTAAGAGGCAAGAATCATGTCTGTGAATACACCGCCTGAAGTCAGAACATTAACCTTTTCAGGACAACACTCGAAGTTTTGAAGGTTTTCCCAAACCGTTGCAGGTGGCTTAGCAAAGAACTTATCGCGTTCGTCTGAAGTGTAGTCTTCAAATACGTCTTCTTCACTTCTGTAAGCTCTGTCTTTTTCAAGGTAGAACTTTTCAACACCGTATGGTTTAGAGAATTCTTTCTCTAACTCTTTGGCAGTAAGGCCAGATTGAAGAGATGCCTTAAGACCGTCAAGCATGGTGATGTATACAGCTGATGTTGCTAAGTAAGAATTTGTATTAGGGTTTGGAGAACGCAATTCAAAACGTGTTGCAAGCGGTGAGTCCATATCACGAACGAGGCCTACCAGAACCGTACGGTTACGAGATGGGTTCTCAACACTGTGACCAATAGAACCTACTGTACAAACAGGAGCTTCAAAACCAGGTTTAAGTCTGTTGAATGCATCGTTTGTTGAAGTTACAAACGGGTTTATAACTTCATAGTTCTTGAGAATACCCATTAATGCACCCCAACCAGCAACACTGACGTAGTCAGCTGTCATATCTGGTGAAGCAAACAGGTTGATGCGTTTGCCGTTTTTAAGTTTAAGCGCGGCACCAACGTGGTGATGCTCGCCACTACCAGCAACACCTTCGATAGGCTTCGCTTGGAATGTAACAACAAGGCCGTTGCGCTCATAAGTATCCTTGATAATATTCTTTGCGAATAGCTCATTATCCATTGATTGAAGTGCTGTATCGTACTTCCAGTCAATTTCAATTTGCTCCATGATTCCAGCCCATTTATTTGTGCCTTTAAGCTTTGAAGGGACACCGCCAACTTCTTTATGACCCATTTCTGGGTCAAGATCAAGGTTTGTAAGCGCTTCAAGTGATTGCTCTAGAGCTGTACGAACAGGTCCGACTGTACGCTTCCAATACTGTTCTTTAAGCGTTTGTGATGTAGAAAGTTTTTCAATATCAGTACGGTGATCTGGCGTTTTAACCCAGAACTCGATTTCAGTTGCAGTCGTAAGTTCTACACTTGCAATGTCGTCAGCAGAATCAAAGCCCATAGTTTTACACTGCTCAGGGTGTTTTTTCAGAATTTCGATGACTTCATCACTAAAATGATCAGCGGCTTTTTTAAGAATTGCTCGAGAGCCTACAAGTTTATTGTCGTGCTCAAGGAACGATGGAATCATGAGTGTTCCAACAGGTTTTCCTGTTGCATCATCAAAATGATTCGGGTTGTAATCTACAAACCATTTTACTTCAAGGTCTGGAATTATATCAACTTTAGCGTTGTTTATATCTGCGATTTTAGGCAAGTTAACTGAAGAACCATCTGTCTGAACGCCTTTTCTTAGGAATCCCTTAATATCTTCTTTCATCATTTCAATTGGAATTCTCTCATCTGTATGGTTGTTTCCTAAATCTACTGCGATTAGTGAGACGAACTTAATTTCAGGATGCGTGTCTAGTATGTCTTTTAGGATTTCTTCCTTGAAACTTTTTGGTTCTAAATAGTATAGCATGTGTTAACCTCCTCTAATATAAGTAAAAATAAACGATAAGTGAAACGTTGTATACAGTATACAATTGATTTTGGACACAAAAAATCGCCTTTCACCGCGCACGCCATTGTGCTTGCCAAAAGACTGATTATGAATAATTATAGCATGTTTTAAGAAAATGTAAATAGACTGATAACAAGAAGCAATCGTTTTCTTCAAAAAAATAATTCGGACTAGTCCGAATTATTTTCAGTATTATGAGTGTTTTGTTCGACGAACTTTGGTTTTGGCAATATACCTGTCTTAAATAATGATAGGAGTGTAATTATTGTGACTGGACCTAGGATTATACCAACAACTCCAAGGAGTTTTAAACCGATATACATTGAAAGTAGTGTTACAAGAGGGTATATACCAATTTGAGTGCTTAATATTTTAGGTTCAAGTGCTTGTCTAGCGAGGGTCACAAATAAGTACAATATGAACAAATACATGGCAGTTACATACTTTCCAATGACAATTTTGGAAATAACCCATGGGATGTATATAGTTGCAGGACCAAGTATAGGAAGTGCATCAATAAGTGCTATGCCTAGGGCTATTGGAATGGGGTAACTCACGCCAATAAGCGTAAGTCCAATAGCTGACTCCACAAATGTTAAACTCATTAGAATCAGTTGAGCTTTAACATATCCCCATAGAACGCCGAATACATCACTTCGTATTATTTGTACTTTTTCATTTTTTGTCCATTCACCTCTGAAAATCGGATTTAGCCATCCGTCGATTCGTTCTTTGTCTTTTGTCATAAAAAATGCTGAAACAAACATGATCACGATGAAAAATAGGATGTTTGGAACAGACGTAACTGCTGAGAGTAATTTTGAGCCTAAAAATGTAGAAAGCTCTCCAAGCTTAGACATCATTGATTCCATTCCTGTTGTAATGTATGTTGAAACAGTTCCTGGAAGGCCAAATCGAACATTGTCTAAGTTGCTGGATACATCTTCGAAATAGGAGAGCATTTCACTGGTCCAGATTGGAAAGAGTGTTGAAAGCTCCATGAACTCGCCTGCAAGAAAGCCCCCAAGTGAGACTGCAGCAAAGCCGATTCCAAATATTACAGCAAATAAAAGAATGAGAGTGGTTATACCACGCGGCACTCTAAGACGTGAATGCAGTAATCCAACAGCTGGATTGATGAGTTTTGAAATTAAGAGGCCAATTATAAAAGGCATGAGAAGTATGATTAGCTTTCCTATTAAGTAATAGCCGCCTATGATCGCAGCAATGGTCATAATAATAATTGATAGTTTTGATAATACAATGTTATTCATATTGATCGCCTCATTTGTTGTGTATGGTATTATACGCTTATTGATTATTACTGTTACAAGTATTATAATTCATTGTACGTAAAATTAGTCCTTAAGAATTTATGAAGACCATTTGTAAGACTTATACCCGGTTGGAGCCTCTCTCCACGGATGAGTTATTTTTTCTTGCGTCAAAACAGCAAATAGGTTATAATTTTTATAGGTTTAGTATCAGGTACTAATACCAGATTGCTAGGAGGAAAATTATGAGCGGTATGTTAAGTGATAAAAATATAGTAGTTATGGGTGTTGCTAACAAGTGGAGTATTGCATGGGGAATCGCTGAAATGTGCGCAGAGCAAGGCGCAAACCTCATTTTCACATATTTTGGAGAGCGTAGTTTAAAAAGTTTAGAAAAACTGATCAGTGATGCAGGTCTTGAGGGTGCGATGATGGTATCCTGTGACGTGAGTACAGACGAAGACATTGAATCTGCTTTTAAGCAAATTGGTGAGTCTGTGAATGGCATTCATGGCGTGGCACACTGTATTGCACATGCGAATAAAGATGAGCTTCGTGGCTTATATATGGATACGTCAAGAGAAGGTTTCAAAATGGCTCAAGACATTAGCGCGTACTCACTTGTTGCTGTAACAAAACAAGCGACTAAGTACATGGCTGAGGGTGCTAGTGTTATTACACTTTCTTACCTTGGTGGTGAGCGTGTTGTTATGAATTACAATGTTATGGGTGTTGCAAAAGCTGCACTTGAATCAAGTGTTAAGTATCTTGCACATGATCTTGGTCCTCGTGGAATCCGTGTAAATGGTATTTCTGCTGGTCCAATCAAAACATTGGCAGCTAAAGGTGTCGGCGAATTTAATGAAATTGGTCGTTACTTTAAAGAAAAAGCACCTCTACGTAGACTGGTTACGCAAAGAGAAGTTGGAAATGCTGCAGTGTTCCTGCTAAGTGATATGGGTTCAGCTGTGACTGGTGAAGTTATGCATGTTGATTGTGGTTTTAATATTTTAGGATACTAGTCGAGAATATCATCGATTTTGAGAGAAGCTTTCATCTGCTATGGTGAAAGCTTCTTTTTAGTTTCATAAATAGTGTACTGGGTATGAAGTCTATGGGTTTTCATGGAAATGACGATCTGTTATAATGAAGTATAGACAGACCTCGGGGGTTTAAGTATGCACAAAAAAGTTGAAGACTTAAAAAACGCGGTCAGGGTCATGGAAGAATCGATGGTAGCT
>Ga0209379_10001763_pt1 | contig 13689 bp, 14 predicted proteins | sample tdDd001_FD_187124 | JGI IMG/M metagenome (GOLD analysis project Ga0209379, IMG submission 187124) | Marine sediment microbial communities from the Atlantic coast under amendment with organic carbon and nitrate - tdDd00.1 (SPAdes)... | ecosystem: Environmental > Aquatic > Marine > Coastal >...
GTTAAAATGGTAGAAAAGAAAGAAGCTGTAGTGGATACAAGTCGTTTAGAAGGTGATATAGAAATTGTAGAAGGATTAATCGAATCATTCGAACTGTCAATTTCACCAAAACTGACTTTTGAAGACTATCAAGGATACGATCATCTCTGTAAAGAAAGAGATCTGCTCTATAAACAACTAGAAGAAATGATATAAGAGATACTCCTTAATATTAAATGGTTTATAAATATGTATAATCAGACATACAAATTTGTTGAATTAGCTATGAGAGAGTAAAAATTATCAACTGAATTGTTAATAATAATTAACACAAAAGGATAAAAAGGAAGTTGAAAATAAAATAAATTATCTGATTATTGCATGAAAAGTTATTTTTGTAATATATTTATTTGTTTGTCTTTTATATGATAGGATTATTTATAGGAGTTCACCAGCATTATCAAGTTATATTGATTACTGAAAGAATAAGGTTGATTAACATGTTGAAATTTTAATTGTACTAGAACGACAAGAACTTTACTTGAAATGTATTCGGTAAGGAAGGTGGAGATGAAAAAAACTAGACATATCAATAGTGGGTGGAATAATAGAATTATATATTCGTGTATGCTACAAAAAGGATTAGGTAACGGTTGTTTACCAGTAAATGATAATTTGAAGAGAATGGAGAAACAATGATTAAAAGCACAATAACTGACATTAAGACACTGTTATCACACAAGGCTGTTGCAAAAATAATGTTATCGAGAATCATTTCAAGATTTGGAGATAGTATAGATGTTATAGCATTCTCATGGCTTGTTTATGAGCTGACAGGATCCGCATTGATGCTGGGAGGCATTTATGCAGCAAATATATTGCCCAATTTGATATTAAGTCCTTTTGTAGGACCATTAGTCAACTACTTGCCAAAGAAGCCAGTTGTGGTTCTTGGAGATTTATTAAGAGGGATTTTTGTTCTATCCTCTGCTTTATTATTTTCTGTCGGTTTATTAGAGAGTTATCATCTTTTTATATTCACTATTTTAAATTCGACAGTAGAAGTGTTTGTTATGCCAGTTAAGTCTTCTGTTAATCAGAAATTAATTCCTGAAGAGCTGTATGTTGTTGCGAATGGTTCAATGGGTTCTATTATTGGATTTAGTCAACTGTTGGGGTATGGATCTGCAGGATTTTTTATTGCGACATTAGGTATAAAAGGAGCAATGATTATTGATGCCGCTACTTTCTTAATATCAGGTGTTATAATTTCAACGATTCTTTTTCCAGAATCAAAGAATCAAACATTTACAACATCGAATTACTTTGAGGATTTGAAGAAGGGGTATTCTTTCATTATTAAAGACAGCATATTAGTTAAACTCATAATGCAATTTTGTCTTATGAATTTCTTGTTTGTACCGATTAATGCTATGATGCCGCTTTATGCTACAGAAGTACTCAGTTCAGGACCTGAGATTATCGGAATATTATCAGTTTCATTAACTATTGGTGCAATTTGTGGTGGCTTCATATCAACTAACTTATCTAAGAAAATGAATGTGTACAAACTCTATATAATACCAATGGTGGTTATCAGTACGATTTTTTCATTGGTTGCACTTCCTAATTTCATAAGTTCAAAATACATTATTCTTGTACCGATACTGTCATTCTTTGCAATTGGATTGGCATTTAGTATAGTCAACATGGTTGTACAAACCTATCAGATGAAACGTACACCAAATACGATGATTGGACATGTCTCATCGCTGACTAGCGTCCTTGCCATGATAGCGATGCCTCTTGGAGGCAGTTTCTACGGTCTAATCACAGGCAAAATGGGATTTGCGAATATCTTACTGATAAACTCTGCGGTCTTGTTTGTCGTTGTAATGGTATTTTCGTTTAGTAGTGATGTTAAAGTTCTAAAAAAATATAAAACCATTAATGATATAACTATGTGTAAGAGCGTTCAAGAACTGGATGTTGCTTAATGGATAGTGTTTTGCAAAGAAAAGGACCTGCTCTATAAACAACTAGAAGAAATGATATAAGAGCAGAGATGCTCTTTTTTCATATGTGTGTTAAACTTTTCTTGGAGGCAATTATGATTATTAGTGTGAGCAGAAGAACCGATATACCAGCTTTTTATATGGAGTGGTTTATCAATAGAATCAATGCAGGGTATGTTTATGTTAGAAATCCAATGAATCGAAAACAAATTAGTGATGTTTCTTTGAAAACAGAAGATGTTTCTTGTTATGTTTTTTGGACAAAGAATCCTTCAGAAGTCATAAAATATCATGACATGATTAATGCACCTTACATGGTACAGATGACATTAACATCTTATGTTAAAGATATTGAAAAGAACTTACCAGACAAAAGGGAAATTATTGATAATATCATAAAACTCTCTCGAATGATTGGCAGTGAGAGAATCGTCTGGCGTTATGATCCGATACTGTTTATTGATAAGTATACAGTTGATTATCATCTAGAATACTTTGAGAAGCTATGCAACTACTTAGAAGGTTCCATCAACTACTGTGTCATTAGTTTTGTAGAAGTCTATAAAAAAGTAAAAGCTCAGTTGACGCATACTAAATCTTTAAATGAAGTTGATCAAGAACTCTTTTTGAAGCAGATGGTTTTCATAGCAAAGAAATACAATATCACAATAAAAATGTGCGGCTCAGATACCGATTATACTTACTTGGGCATCTTAAAAAGTCAATGTATCGATGAGACCATATTGGAGTCTATGTCTATTAAAGGATTTAAGAAAGATAAGTATCAGCGGGAAACATGTCAATGTATTGAAAGTGTGGATATTGGCAGTTATGATACCTGTCTACATGGCTGTGTGTATTGTTATGCCAACTCCAATCATGCAAAAGCAGCTCTGTTTTATGCTAATTTTGATAGTCATTCAAAACTCTTAGGAGAATCTTTAACAGGAGATGAACTTATTAAACCCAGAAAAATTCATAAAAATCATCAGATAACTTTGTTTTAAAGCTATAAAAATACCATATCTTTATAGAAATTTAACAAATATTTGGTTTTACGTAAAATTAAATTTACTTTTCATAAAATTGTGTTAAACTTTAAAAGTACTGATTTGGTTATTATTTTAACGAAGATAATCCAATCAAAGTATATGCTTTTATAAAACACGATTTTTTTTGTGTTAAATTTTATGAAACTAGTGACTGCTAATGTTTTATGATACTGACATCATGTTTCAATTCAATCTAAAAAGTCATATTGCAGAGACATTTCCGACCATTACATATGGTTAAACGAATTTTCATAAGTAGAAACTAAGAGTTAGTTTATGGAGGAGTAGTAAATGGGAATATTGTATGAATCAACAAGTTTACAAGGATGGGGCATTTGGTTATTTGTTCTATTTGCTTTAATGGCATTTAATGAGTTTGCAAGATCAACGAAGTGGGGTGGTATCTCCTTATTTGTTGTGCTTCCAATTGTATTAACGATATTTGTATGGCCTAAAACAGCAGCACCAGGCAATGAATATGGAACAGGGACATGGTTTAACTGGGTTAAAACTTACTCAGCATTAGCAGGTTGTTTAGGATTTATGGCAATGCGTTATTATCCTAAATTATTAAAGAAAAAATGGGTGTTGTTCTTTCCCGCAGCTATTTTGGGATTAAATATACTGGAAGCTGCCATTAGAGATTTTCAAGTCTTTACATATGGCGCATGGAATGGTGCATATATAGATAATCTTTGGGTGATGTCAGGTCCATGGAATATCATGAATGGTATTGCAGGTATCTTAAATGTCGTAGTTATCTGTGGTTGGGCAGGCATTTTTATTTCAAAAGACAAAACAAAAGATATGATCTGGCCGGACATGATCTGGGCATGGATTATCGCATATGATTTATGGAATTTCTCATATACATACAATTGTATATCAGATCATTCGTTCTATTGTGGTTTGGCATTATTGTTAGCATGTACAATTCCAACATTCTTTATCAAAAAGGGTGCATGGTTACAACATAGATCACAAACGTTGGCATTATGGATTATGTTTGTTATGACGGTACCACAATTTGCTGACAGACTGGCACCTGTAGCAACTACACATAATAAAACAGCATTCTTTGTTGTGGCTCTGATCTCTTTAGTTGCCAATGTAGCGTTAGTGGTATATCAATTTAAAAGAATCAAAGCTAAAAAACTTAATCCTTTAAAGGATGAACTTTATAAAGATACAAAAGTTTACAAAGAAGTTGTTGCTGAAAATATATAACTTTAGGGAAATCTTAGGATTTCCTTTTTTTTTCTTGACCTAGAGTTAACTATAGGTTGTATACTAAACAGTAGAGAGGTGAAAAATGGAAATCGGAAAATTTTCTAAAGAATCAGGACTTAGTATTGATACACTCAGGTATTATGATAAAATTGGAGTGTTGGTACCTGAAAAGATCAACAACAGAAGACAGTACACAAACGACGATATGGCTATTATGCAACTTATCACAAAATTGAAAGTATGCGATTTTAGTTTAGATGAAATCAAGAATATTTTGGATATGGAACGTATTGTTGAAGAGGCGGTTGAAGACAATCATCTTCAAATCCTTTTGGATCTGAAAACAACATTTAATCAAAAAAAGATGGATATGAACATTAAAATGAATGAGATTGTAACTACTTTAAAAATTTTAGACAAAGCGATGACACGATTGGATCAAGTAATGGATAACCAAACGTTAATCAAACGCATTATGGAGGAAAAACATGGGGATTAAAATCGTAATAGGCATCTATGGTGGTTTATCACTTATAGCTGCTATCTTACAAGGAAAATATAAGAATATTCCAGGCTGGTCTGCGGTTATTATGGGAGTGGGTGGCCTGTTGATGCTGGGATCGTTGATGACAACTGGCATGATGGCAATTGGCATCTTATCAGTTGGTGCTTTACTGGCTCATATTTCTGCTATTATTAATGGTATCAAAATGCATGGTGAAGTCAACAAGGTACATCACTTTGCAAGATTTCTGATTACATTGGTGATGATTGCCGGTATGGTGATGTATCAAGGTGGTTTATGATCCAAAAAATTACCTGTCAAGAGACCTATGATATACGTCATAAGGTAATGTGGCCTGATAAACCCTTAGAGTACATTAAACTGAAAGATGATCCAAAGGGGATTCATTATGGTTATTTCATTGAGGATAAACTGGTTTCGGTGATTTCTGTTTTTATTACGGATAATACCGCTCAGTTTAGGAAATTTGCAACACTAGAAGCGTATCAAGGGAAAGGATATGGTTCAAAGTTACTCACGCATGTACTAGACTCCATAACATCTTTGGATTATATCTGGTGTAATGCCCGTTTAGAAAAAACAGGATTTTATGAAGCATTTGGCATGTTTAAAACGGATGAAACCTTTGAAAAGGGTGGTATAGATTATATCATTATGAAAAAGCAATACAAATAAAAAAACAAGTTCAATTGTGAACTTGTTTTTTATTGGCCTAAAAAGCCAAGCTATTTGTTTATTTTAATCTCTTGATATATAAATCGTCTTCTTTAACAAAACCCATGCTTTTGATGTATTTTGTAAAGTCTTCATTATTTGATGTTGCAACCAACTCTTCATAACCATGCTCTAAGAAGAATTCTGTGTGTTTATTATAAATATAATCACCAATTTTGAAGTCTCTGTACTCAGGAATTGCAAACTCAAGATTAATTTTTAATCTTTTTTCGCTTACTGGTTCACCGACAAATACCCCAGCTGGTACCATGTTTCTTAAAACATAAAAACCAACAGTAGATTCTGTAAACAAGTACTCCGTATGATCAAAGTATTTCTTCAAATCGTTTTTATGGAATTCCATAAACGATTTAAAATAATTTGAATCTGGTGATAACTCAAGCATTTGGAAATATTCTTTTGATGAGTAGATTTTCATTAAGTAATAAATATCAATTACAACAATACCAATATTCATCACAGCAGTTGGGATGCTACCAATCAAAAATCCATATGTTGCAAAAGCTGCTGCTCCCACCAAGTTAATCCATCTTAATTTTAATAGTGAACTCTGTAATAGAGAAATTAAAACAACAAGTGACGCTAAATAACCAAACCAATCTAATAAATTAATATCCATTTTTATAAACTCCTTTATTTTTACATACCATGCTATTGTACATGAATAAGAATCTTATCAAAGAAAATTGATACTATTTTTGATGAACCTTGTATAGTTTATACAAAGATATACCATTGATACCCATGAAAATTCATAAAATGCATTATTTTTTATCAATTGTGGTTCTGTATTTTTGTGGAGAAGTACCGGTAAAAGATTTAAAGGTTCTTGAAAAATGAGCTTGATCATAAAACCCTAATTTTTCTCCAATCTCTGTAATGGTTTCATTTTTTCTTAATAGAGACTGAGCTCTTTTGATCTTGAGTTCTTTTCCATACTTCATGATACTGGTTTTCATATGTTCTTTAAAAATTTTAGAAGCATAACTCTGCGACAAATGGAGTTCGTGAGTGAGTTCATCTAAAGTATAATAGTTTTCAATATGCAAATGTAGATAGTGAAGTATTTTGTTGACAAGAAGGTGATCAGTCATTTCCTGTTGATGTATGATGATATCCACATAACGTTTGAACATATACAGTTCAACATCTTGTAATTCTTTAAGTGTTTTGCATTTATTAATCTTCTCATATATGGCATCGTATTGATTGGCAAGATGTTCAAAAGTATAACCCAGTTGTACAATTTCTCTGATAAGTATACCGTTCCACATAAAGGTATTGTGTTTTTTTATATCAAAGTCTAACTTGTTTTTAAATTCAAAAAAATGTTTTGTGTTTAAGTAATTTATAATCTCTGGACGATACTTGTTTCTAAAGTAAAAAAATAGTTGATCATCAAAAATACTTAAATCGGAATGTAAAATTTCTCTCATAACTGCTCCTATGTACATATTAGATTTTTTATATACATATAGCATACGTTTTCCTATGCTATTATGTCAATAGGAGGCGAGAAAATGATTTCAAAAGACGTAATTTTACACACACCGAAAAGTAACTATGCCTATGGTTACGATTCAGAAACATTGCATATAAGAATAAGAACAAAAATAGATGAGGTAACAAAAGCAACACTTAGGATAGGAGATCCCTATATCTGGACCAAAGGTGGCGCTGATGGTGGAAACTTAGATGCTGCTGGCGGAAGTGGCTGGTCTGGTGTTAACGTTGACATGGTCAAAGAAGTAACAACGGAATATCACGATTATTGGTTTGCAAGTTTCAAACCTACTCATAAACGATCACGCTATGCTTTTATTTTAGAAAACAGTGATGAAAAGGTATTGGCTGGTGAACGAAGAATCATTACCTTAGAAGATGATAATCAGTGGGTTTTAAATGATTTATCCAATTTCTATTGTTTCCCTTACTTAAATAATAAAGATGTTCACAAAGTACCATCTTGGGTAAAAGATACAGTTTGGTATCAAATCTTTCCAGATCGATTTGAAAATGGAGATCCATCTTTAGATAAAGATTTCTTTGATCCTTGGGGCGCAAAGCCAGGGCATTACAATTTTACAGGTGGTGATATTCAAGGGATTATAAATCGTTTGGATTATTTACAGGATTTAGGTATAACTGGACTGTATTTATGTCCGATATTTGAGGCAACAACCAATCATAGATACGACACCATTGACTATAAAAAGATCGATCCTAGTTTAGGTGATGAAAAGACCTTTAGAAAATTTGTGGATGAAGCTCATAAAAGAGGCATTAAAATTATGTTGGATGCTGTCTTTAATCATATGGGTTATAAAGCACCTCAATGGTTGGATGTAGTTGAACATAATGAAGAATCAAAGTATAAAGATTGGTTCCATATTCATAAGTTCCCAGTCTATGATAAACCATTTGAGAAGTTAGATGGTAGCTGCTTAAACTATGAAACCTTTGGGCGTGCGAAGTATATGCCAAAGGTAAATACTGAAAATAAAGATGTAATAGAGTATTTTATGGAAGCTGGTAAGTACTGGGTTGAAGAGTTTAACATTGATGCTTGGCGTATTGATGTAGCCAATGAAGTAGACCATCATTTCTGGAGACAATTCAGAGAGGAAGTAAAATCAGTGAATCAGGATGTGTTCTTACTTGGTGAAATCTGGCACGATGCACTGCCTTGGTTAAAAGGTGATCAATTTGATGCCGCGATGAATTATCCTTTAACAGATGCCATGAAACAATTCTTCTGTACACATACCATAAATAAATCAGAGTTTATGCATGCTGTTAATCAAGTGAAGATCAGCTATTCTCAGCAAGTGACTGAAAACAATTTCAATTTATTGGACTCGCATGATACCAGCAGGTTATTAACAACAGCTGAAGGTCATGTCGGTCGTATCCAATTGGCGTATCTCTTCATGATGACACAGTTGGGCTCACCATGTATTTATTACGGGAGCGAATTACCAATGAAGGGTGCTCATGGCAATGGCAAAGAAGATCATAGAAAATGTATGACATTTGATCATATTGGTGATGACATGCATGAGTTTATGAAAAATATCATTTCTCTTCGTCATAGAACGGACGCCTTTAAAACCTGTGATAATGAGTGGATTGACCACGATCAGGTGCTGATGTATAAAAAAGGTGAGACGCTTATCATCATGAATCCAGATCCGAAAGGATGTGATGTGATATTGCCTGAAGCTTATAAAAATAGAGCGGTCAAGGATGCGTTCACTGGAGAAACGGTTCAGTTGAAGAACACCTTAAAATTAAAGAAATATGGATATAGAGTATATAATGTTTAATCAGAACTTCCTTTTAATAGGAAGTTTTTTTCTTATGCAGAAACTCATATCTGAGACTATTATATACATTCTTTTTAATAGGAGGTATCAGAGGAGCTTTTCTTGACGGAGTATATCGAATATTGATATAATGTATCTATATTCGATATATGGAGGCAATATGGCTAGAAAACAATTAAAAACATTAACTGAACCCATGTACTATATCTTGTTGTGTCTGTTAAAACCCATGCATGGTTATGGGATTATGCAACGGATAGATGAGATGACAGACAGTAGGGTAAAAGTTGGTCCTGGGACTTTATATGCTTTAATCTCAAGGTTTGAAAAAGAGGAAATAGTAATCAAAATCTCTTCAGAAAACAGTAAAAAAACATATGCTTTGACTGAAAAAGGTAAAAAAATATTAAATGATGAATATAACCGATTGAATCAACTGGTGAGTGATGGTGCGGTACTTGGAGGTGAGTCAGATGAGTCGTGATACAAAAAAAGTATTCAAACTGCATTCGATTGTAGAGTATAAGAATCTAGAATCTTATTTTGCAGAAATGGCGTTAAAAGGCTGGATGTTAAAAGAGATTAAAAAAGGATTTTATATCTTTAATAAGGTAGAGTCTGTTGCACTCGATTTTAGTGTTAATATCTTTTACGAGTCAGGTCCATTTGATTTTCCAGACAATGAGTCGGAAAAAACTTTGATTGAATTTTGTGAAGACAGCGGTTGGCATCATTGTACAGGGACTCAAATGTATCAAGTGTTTTATAAGGAAAAAGACAAGGATGTTTTACCACTGCATACGGAACCAGAAGAAGAATACCGTTATATCAAGAAAATCGTTATGAAAACAGAACTATATCTATTGCCTATGATCATCATGTTTTTATGGATGGGATATATTAATGTCCGTTTATTTGACTATGAAGATATATTTAGTAATGCCTCGTTAATATCAAAGATTTGGCCGTTCTGTATAGCATTATTATTTACTATCACGGTTTATACACCTTTTATTTGGTTGATTAAAAATAGAATAAATCTGAATCAGAATAAAGAGTTAAGCTATTTCTCTAATAGACATCTTAAAGTAAAATATGCATTTTACTATGGTCTATCAGGTATTTATATAATCTTAATAGGCATGATGTTCTTTGATTCGTTTTCAAGTATTGGATTATCCATATTGCCACTATTATTATTGTTATTCTTACCGATGATTGCTGCCATTTTTATGATGAAAAGGTTCAAAAGAGTAAAGCGGGATCGATTGAAAAACATGCTGATGTATATCATTGTCAGTATCGGAGCACTCGTTATCAGTATTGGTGGTGTTATATTTTTATTTTCTTCTGACAATTTACATCTATTTAATGGTAAAATTAAGGAGGAAACAGTTCTTGAACTGTCGGACTTTGGAGATTATGTTGTTAAAGATACACATTTATTCAAACGTCATAGTGTTTTTACACCTGTTTATGTTGAATATTATGAAAGTATAGATAGAGAAAATAAGTCGTTGAACATACGAAACGTTGAGACTGTTTATATAAAGTGTCTCAATAAAAAAGTTGCTGAGTATGTCTTTGAAAACACCTTAAAAGATCGATTGAAGTATGATGATAATGACTATAAGTTTGAGGAAGTACCATTGTCGTTGTGGTCTGTAGATGAAGGATATTATCTTTATGATACCAAAGATAAACTGGTACTACGAAAAGATAAAACCATAATCATACTTGATGGCGATATGGATTTTACAGATGAGAGGATCATCACCATTTGCAAAGAGAAACTCGGAATTGATTCAAATTAGAATTTTTATATCAAAAGATATTTGAATTTTGTTTATGTTGTATATGTACATGTTGATACACTAATATATTAGGAGGGATTATGTTATATAGAACTTATGCACGGATATACCAAACTGCTTTCAGAGGTGTTTCATATCTTCTGCCATGGTCAACACCAACGCTCCTTCAAGGAAGAGATGCCAGTAAAAAATTGCCAGAACTGATACATAACAATAAACACAAATCACTTATTGTTGTGACAGATAAAGTTTTATTGGATCTGAAGCTGGTTAATAATTTGTTGGAAGGCTTGGAGGGGCTTGATATTCCTTATTGTGTATACAGTGATACAGTAGCAAATCCAACAATAGATAATGTAAATGATGCATTAGATCTTTATCACAACAATAATTGTGATGGCATAATCGCATTTGGCGGTGGTTCACCAATGGATTGTGCCAAAGCTCTTGGAGCAAGAGTTGCGACTCCTAGAAAGTCTATATCTCAAATGAAAGGTCTTTTTAAAGTTGGTAAAAAACTACCACCACTTTATGCCATTCCAACTACAGCTGGAACAGGGAGTGAAGTGACTATAGCAGCTGTTATTACCGACAGTAAAACACATGAAAAATACGCTATTAATGATTTGAAATTGATACCTAGATATGCCGTACTGGATCCGATGCTTACAAAAAACTTACCTCAATCAATCACTTCAACGACTGGGATTGATGCGCTCACTCATGCTGTAGAAGCTTATATTGGAAGAAGTAATACAAAAAAAACAAAGGATTACTCAAGAAAAGCAGTCAAACTGATAGCTGAAAACATATATACAGCTTATAGTAATGGTGATAACCTTGAAGCGCGAGAAAGTATGCAAACAGCTTCCTATTACGCTGGGATTGCGTTTACAAGAGCTTATGTGGGATATGTTCATGCAATTGCTCATACATTAGGAGGTTTTTATTCAGTGCCTCACGGACTTGCAAATGCGGTTATCTTACCCTATGTTCTAGAGTATTACGGCACGTCAGTTACCAAACCGTTAGCTGAGCTTGCCGATCATATTCAAATAACATCACAGGGTGATACAGAAGAAGAGAAAGCGAAGAGTTTCATTAACCTAATAAAACAATTGAATAAAGATATGAATATTCCAGATAAAATCAAAGGTATAAAAAATGAAGATATTTCTTTAATGGTAGATAGGGCGAATCAGGAAGCCAATCCACTATATCCAGTACCAAAGATGCTTGATAAGAATGATCTAAAGAATATATTTATGATGATCAAGGCGTAATTATTTGGAACTTAAAAGGGGACTTTCTTATGAAAGTCCCTTTAAATATTGTTCTAATGTTTTTGCCTCTTCATTTAACATCAGTAAGTTATGAATATAATCTACAGCCTTTTCAAGTATAAATTCCGAGTCGCTGATAATGAAATTGGTCTCACCGCTCAGAGGATAAGAGTAAATCATTTGTTCTTCAATAATCCACATCATACTATCTGTTAGAATTGGTAACTCATGAAAGGATGCTATCGTGATATTGAAGTAGTCATGGCTGTTTATTAGTGAAATCAAATATTCTAAATGCTCTATTAGTTGGTCCTTTGTGATGTAAATGTCTTTATTGGTAATAGAACTGACATCGTCTAAACGAATTCTATCTAAAGTTAATGCTTTTTCTAAGCTCTCTAGACTGATTATTTCTTCTAAGAGTGCTGGATTTCCATTTTTAAAAAACATTTTCTTATTAACTTTATGTATTTGCATCAGTTCATACATCTGTTGATCTGATAAATTGTTCTCGTGTAATATATTTTGTAACAATGCATCTGGCATAGTACTAAAAGGTGGCAATGGTGATAAGAAATAACTGGTGTTTCTTTCTTGTATTGCTGACATCAGTGTTTCAGTGAATCCTTTTAAGCTTGTACCATGGGATGAATAGGTAGAAATTAATTTGTTTGAACGATTGAGTCTTTGTGAGAATTCTTTTACCATCAATTCAATAGAAAAAGGATCTCTATAGACTGCAATATATAGATCATCGTTCTTGATCTCATTATCGATACTCATCATTAACATATGTCGGTGTATGATGTACAAACTTGGTATAGGTGCTGTCATTTGTTCTAAACCATAAGCCGTAACTTTTCCAGTGAAATATTTACTCAATCTGAAGTAGTCGAAAGCACTGACGTTTTTTTCGCCATAAGTCAAGTTGTAAATGATAATAATGTTATGGCCTTTTTGAGCCAACTCGTTTAATTTCAGATGATAAAGTGCGTAAAAATCCAAGTCCTCAGTCAACCAATCCATCTTTTCCGTATCGGAAATGAAGATTTCCTGTCCACTAGGTAATTCAAGAGCATAGTTAAAAAATTCTATTGCAGCATCTCTTTTCCCTTGGTTGCCTTTATAGATATCGATTGTTGTTGTGTACAATGAAGACTTGGCGCGTCGCCAATCATTAAAACTATTAAAGTAACCTAAATCTTTACCAATAAGCCAAGTCGTTAAACAAGTACTTAAATAATCAGGTTCATTTCTATCTGTGTTTGGGTAGACCTCTCTAAAGAAGCGCTCTAATATAGCATCATTTCTTTTATCATTAAAAGAGATAAGTGCATTGGTAATGTTATTAAAATGTGGATTGTTTACTTTTAGTGGCCTTGCATTATTTTTCCATTTGCTTACTAAAGTACGGTCAACGTTAATTGTTGATGCTAATTCTTTGCCTGAAATTTCTAGTAAGTCAATGATATAACCAAATTGGGATTTATAGTTCACACTCTCACCTCTAAGTTAAGATTACTGTTTTTGTCACACTGCTGTCAACCGTTTTTAAAAATTAAGAGAATATTACACCGAGAATATGGTTGTGTTGAGAAGTATTGTGTGTTAGTATAACACTTAATGGTTTTGAGCCCTGAAATTATGAATAGAAAAAGGAGGTACACAATGATAATAACCAGTATTATTCCAGTTATTAGTTTGTTTATCATCACATCTTTAATGAATG
>Ga0209379_10001764_pt1 | contig 13688 bp, 10 predicted proteins | sample tdDd001_FD_187124 | JGI IMG/M metagenome (GOLD analysis project Ga0209379, IMG submission 187124) | Marine sediment microbial communities from the Atlantic coast under amendment with organic carbon and nitrate - tdDd00.1 (SPAdes)... | ecosystem: Environmental > Aquatic > Marine > Coastal >...
GATTAAGCTTTAGCTTCTTCAGCTTGTTTCGCCTGAATCGCAGTTAGTGCAACTGTGTATACGATATCGTCTACCAGTGCGCCACGAGAAAGGTCGTTAACCGGCTTACGCATGCCCTGAAGCATTGGACCGATAGATACAAGATCTGCTGAACGCTGTACCGCTTTGTACGTCGTGTTACCCGTGTTTAGATCTGGGAATACGAATACAGTTGCCTTACCCGCTACAGGCGAGTCAGGTGCTTTAGAAGCAGCAACATTTTCCATGATTGCAGCATCGTACTGAAGAGGGCCGTCGATCACGAGATCAGGACGCTTCTCTTGAGCAATGCGAGTTGCTTCACGTACTTTGTCTACGTCTGCACCCTTACCAGATGTTCCGGTAGAGTAAGAGATCATAGCAACACGCGGTTCGATACCGAATGCTTTAGCAGAATCAGCTGACTGGATAGCGATTTCCGCTAGCTGCTCAGCGTTTGGATCTGGGTTGATTGCACAGTCACCGTATACCAGTACTTGATCAGGCAATAGCATGAAGAATACTGAAGATACGATAGATGCATCAGGTGCTGTTTTGATGATTTGGAACGGAGGAACGATAGTGTTCGCCGTTGTGTGAACAGCACCAGAAACCAGGCCGTCAACTTCATCGTTTTCTAGCATCATTGTGCCAAGGAAAACAGAATCTTGAAGTTTTTCACGAGCAACAACATCAGTCATGCCCTTCGCGCCACGTAGCTCAACGAGACGAGCAACGTAGTTTTCACGTACAGCTGCAGAATCGATGATAGTTACGCCAGAACCAAGAACAACGCCTTGCTGCTCAGCAACACGCTTGATTTCTTCTGGGTTACCAAGAAGCACACATTCAGCGATGCCGCGCTCTGCACAGATAGCCGCAGCTTTAACTGTACGAGGCTCGTCACCTTCAGGAAGAACTACGCGCTTAGCTGCCTTACGTGCAAGTTCAGTTAGCTCGTAACGGAATGCTGGTGGGCTTAGGCGACGCTCTTTGGTTGAACCTTCAGTTAGAGACTCAATCCACTGGCCGTCAACGTGGCTAGCCATGTATTCGTTAACCAGCTCAACACGCTCTTTATCATCAGCAGGAACTTCCAGGCTGAAGCTCTGTAGGTTCAGAGAAGTCTGCCATGTGTTGCCCTGTGCAGTCATAACAGGCAGGCCTGTTTCGAATGCACGCTGGCAAAGATCCATTACTGGTTTAGGTAGCTCGTAGCCACCTGTTAGCAGTAGGGCACCGATTTCAACACCGTTCATTGCAGCAAGACATGCTGCAACAATAACGTCTGGACGGTCTGCTGATGTTACTAGCAGAGAGCCTGGACGGAAGTGCTCAACCATGTGCGGGATAGAACGCGCGCAGAACGTAATGCTCTTGATACGACGAGTATCAATATCACCTTCGTTGATGATTTCTGCGTTCAGGTGTTTTGCGATATCCGTTGAACGAGTTGCGATTAGCTCAGAGCTCCAAGGTGCACAGCCTAGTACACGGATTGGGCTTGAGTTGAATACCTGCATTACTTCCACGTGAGAAGGAACAGTCGCTTCAGCATCATCGAAGATTTCAGATAGATCCGGACGAGTACGGCCTTCAGCATCAACTGGTGCGTTCAGTTTGTTAACGATAACGCCAGAGATTTGCTTGTTTTTGATACCGCCGAAGTTAGAGCATGCTACTTCGATACGTTCTTTAAGCAGAGCCGGGTTGTCTGTACCTGGTGCAACAACGAATACGATTTCCGCATCCAGTGTTTTTGCGATCTCATAGTTGATCTGGTTTGCAAACGGGTGCTTGCGAGTTGGTACTAGACCTTCGATTAGCGCCACTTCTGCGTTAGCTGTTGCTTCTTTGAAACGTGCAACGATATCTTCTAGCAGTACATCGCTCTTATCATTACGGATAAGTTCTTCTGCACGAGCCATTGAGAAAGGTGCTGCAACTTTCATGTCACTGTTAGCAGTGATGATGTTGGTTGTCAGATCTGGCTGATCGCCGCCGTGACGTGGCTGAGCGATCGGCTTGAAGAAAGAAACGCGAACACCTTTGCGTTCCATTGCGCGTAGCACACCAAGGCTAACGCTCGTAAGACCAACTCCGGCACCAACCGGAATAAGCATAATAGTACGGGACACTATGGATTCCTCAACTATTGAACAATACGTGCTGTTCAATAATGATTTGTTAATCGTTATTGAGCAGCACCACAAAAAAAAGGTCATAGCTACCGTGATATTCGATAAAGCCATGAAAAAATGGCCGGCCAAAGCCAGCCATTATTTGCTGAGCTCAAGGGCGCAGCAGAGTATCGTAGATTAGATTTCAGCCAGACGAGCTGTATCTTCTGCGATTACTAGTTCTTCGTTAGTTGAAACAACCATTGCAGGAACACGGCTGTTTTCAGAGGTGATCACACCTTCTTTGCCGAAGCGAGCCTTAAGGTTAGCTTCACCGTCAACTTCAACACCTAGGATTGCAAGGCGGTTAAGAACCATCTCACGGATTGGTGCAGAGTTTTCACCGATACCGCCAGTGAATACGATAGCATCCAGACGACCTTCCAGCGTTGCAGTGTAGCCAGCTACATACTTAGCAAGGCGGTGGCAGAACACGTCCATTGCACGTGTTGCTTCTTCTTTCTCGCCGTAGTTTTCTTCAACGAAACGGCAGTCAGAAGTTACACCTGTCAGACCTAGCAGGCCAGACTCTTTAGTGAACATAGTGTTGATTTCATCAACGCTCATGCCTAGCTTGTCGTGTAGGTGGAACATAACAGCAGGGTCAAGATCACCACAGCGTGTACCCATTACAAGGCCTTCAAGAGGAGTCAGACCCATAGATGTGTCTACAGATTTACCGTTCTTGATTGCACAAACAGAAGCACCGTTACCCAGGTGGCAGTTGATGATGTTTAGTTCATCTTCAGATTTGCCTAGACGCTCAGCTGTTTCACGAGTGATGAACAGGTGAGAAGTACCGTGTGCGCCGTAACGACGGATACCGTGATCTTTGTATAGGTTGTACGGAAGCGCGTATAGGTACGCTTCTTCAGGAATTGTTGTGTGGAACGCAGTATCGAACACAGCAACGTTTTTCAGAGCCGGGAAAGATTGCTGAGCTGCTTTGATACCGATGATGTGAGCTGGGTTGTGAAGAGGTGCGAAAGTCGCAGCGTCTTCGATACCTTGAAGAACAACATCGTCAATTAGTGCAGATTTAGTGAACTGCTCACCACCGTGAACAACACGGTGACCGATTGCTGCAAGGTTTTCAGCTAGTTCTGGCTTAGAAGCAAGAATGGTGTCAACCATGAACGCTAGCGCTTCTTCGTGAGCTGCGCCGTTACCTAGTTGTGCTTCGTGCTTACCGTCAAGTTTCCACTTGATACGTGCTTCTGGAAGGTGCAGACATTCTGCAAGACCTGTCAGGTGCTCTTCACCTGATACCGCGTCAACAACAGCGAACTTAAGAGAAGAACTACCGCAGTTAAGAACTAAAACCAGCTTAGACATGAGAGTGACTACCTATAATCTGTCTGAAAGTTGATATTCAACTGATGAAAAATTACCCATAGGATAGACGACTTTTGAATATGCCGATCCAACCTGGGTCAAATTCGTGTTATGTCCGTATATAATAGAGAATTGAGAAACCCACAATCCTGGGGCCATCCCTGGAGGCTGCCTTAGGTTGCCAGAACGATGATTACAGGCAACAATTACTTTAGGCGCGTCTAGGATAGCGATTGTTACGCAATATAACAAAAAGATTTTTAGAAAAATTTAATTTGAATCAAGTTTATTATTGCTGAATTTGATTTTTTACTGTTTTTTTTGAAGTTTGGTGTTTTATGAGTCAAAAAAAATCGATCTGGCAGTCTTTTCAAAATGGTCAGCAGTACATGGCTACCTGGCCGATGAGAAAAGAGCTGGCAATGATGTTCCCGGAGCCTCGTTACATTAAGGCGACGAAATTTGCGACCCGAGTTATGCCCGCTGTAGCAGTGATGAGTGTACTGAGCCAGATGGCGTTTAATAATTATGATGCCTTGCCTCAGGCAATTGCTGTTGCCTTCTTTTCACTGAGCATGCCGTTGCAGGGACTATGGTGGTTGGGAAAACGCAGTCGTACGGATCTGCCGCCTTCCCTGGCGAGTTGGTATCGCGAAATCCATGACAAGATCACCAGCGAAGGCTATGCATTGCAACCGATCAAACCTCGGCCGCGTTACCTTGAACTGGCGCAGGTGCTGAACCGGGCATTCAAGCAACTGGACAAGACATCACTGGAGCGATGGTTTTAGCTAACCCCCTCCCAGCTTCCCCCTTGAAAAGGGGGAGAGGGACTTATGTAAAAAAGCGCCGCAGATATAACCTGCGGCGTTTTTTCTCGTAACTCGTTCCTAGAAATTCACTAGCTTAATAACAGGCTATCATCCGCCAGTTCTTCACCGCGCACCTTGCTGAACATCTCGAGCAGTTGTTTGACATCCATTTGCTTTCTTTCCTGCCCCTGGACATCAAGGACAATTTCGCCTTGGTGCAGCATTACGGTACGGTCACCGTGGGCAAGGGCATCTTTCATCGAGTGGGTGACCATCATGACGGTGAGATCAAACTCTTCGACGACCTTTTTGGTCAGAGCCAATACAAAGGCGGCCATGCGCGGGTCAAGGGCAGCTGTGTGTTCGTCGAGCAACAATAGCTTACTGTCGGCCAGCGAGGCCATGACCAGGCTGACCGCCTGGCGCTGGCCCCCGGAGAGCAGGCCGATGTTATCACTGAGGCGGTCTTCCAGGCCGAGGCCAAGAATACTGATACGTTCCTGAAATAGTTTGCGCCGTTGCGACGACAGAGCCATTTTCCAGCTTCGCCTGCTACCGCGTTTGTAAGCGAGTGCCATGTTCTCTTCGATAGTCAGCGAGGCACAGGTACCGGCAAGCGGATCCTGAAATACTCGGGCTGCATATTGCGCGCGTTCATGTACCGATTTATGGGTTACATCGATATCATCAATCAGCACCTGACCGCCCACCATCGGTGTTTCACCGCTGACGGCACCCAGCAAGGTAGACTTGCCCGCGCCGTTGGATCCGATCACCGTGACAAACTGTTTTTCCGGTACCGCAAGCGAAACGCCGCGAAGGGCCTGGTTTTCCAAAATTGTGCCTTCATTGAAGGTAACGCGGATGTCATTTAATTCAATCATCTTTTATTTTACCCTCTGAACGGCTCAGGCTAGCTTCTTTGCTGCGATAGCTTGTTTTTTCTTGCGCTGAATGGTGGTTTTCATCTTAGGAGCAATCAGTGCGGCGGCAACCAATAGCGCGGTGATCAAGTTAAGATCCGAGGCCTGCATGCCGAACATACCGCTGCTTAGCGCAAAGGCAACAGCCAGGCGGTACAGCACCGAACCGAGGATAACAGCAACTACAGCGACCCAGATTTTTCGCCCCGGGATCAGGGTCTGGCCCAGGATCACGGCTGCCAGACCAACCACAATGGTACCAACCCCCGAGGTGACATCGGCAAAACTATTGGTTTGGGCAAACAGTGCACCGGAAAAACCGACCAGTCCGTTTGAGAGTGCCAGCCCGAAATAAGTATATAGCGCGGTATTTCCGCCCTGGGCGCTTACCATCCTGCTATTTACGCCGGTTGCCCGTAGCCCGAGTCCGAAGTCACTGGCGAGCAGGCGAGTAATGAACCAGCCACTGAAAATAACAAGCAGCAGTACGATGCCTAGACGGACGATCCCCGAATCAATGCCGATATCCATTGCCAGCAATTCAAACGGCGTCAGGATGGTATCTTCACCCAGCAAGGCTAGATTTGGTCGCCCCATAATACGAATATTGATAGAGAAGGCGGCGATCATTGTCAGGATGCTGGCGAGCAGGTGGAGAATGCCGCAGCGGATCGCCAAAAATGCGGTCACTAGGCCACAGAGGCTACCGGCAAAGATCGCCAGCAGGGTAGCTATCCAAGGGTTAATACCTGCAACAATGGCCGTGGCGGCAACGGCTGCCCCCATCGGGAAACTACCATCGACGGTGAGATCCGGGAAATCCAGTACCCGAAAAGTAAGGTATACCCCAAGTGCAACAAGGCCATAAACCAGACCAATTTCCAGTGTTCCCAGAAAGGCAAAGAAAGACATCTAATAACACTCCTTGTCTTTGATAATAAATCAGACACACGATTTAAGAGACGAGCTCCTAGAAAGCCCTAGATACACGAGTCGAGAAGACTCATCATTCTCAACTCGAATCTTAAACCTATGCCTTATTTAACGACTGATGTTGCGCGATCAAGCACTGACGATGGGAAGGTGATCCCCAGTTTGTTGGCCGCTTTCTGGTTCAGGGCCAGATCGGAACCTTTTGCCACTTTTACCGGAAGATCGGCTACCTTTTTACCTTTTAGCAGAGCATCGACATAGTCAGCCGTCTGAACTCCGACCTGGTAGTAATCAAAGCCCAATGCCGCCAGTGCGCCATTTTCGATATACGTTGTTGAAGCACCTACAATTGGTTTGTTTGCCTGATTGGCAGCGTTGACCAGGCCGTCAATTGCACTGGCTACCGTGTTGTCAGTAGGGGCATAGATCACATCGGCTTTAGAGGCCACAATCTGTGCCGCAGCCTGTACGTCAGCACTTTTCAGAGCTGTTCCTTCGATAACGTTCAGCCCTTTGGCGTTTGCCGCTTCTCGCAGCAGCTCAACCAGTGCCACCGCATTTGCTTCGCCTGGATTAAAGACAACACCGATATTTTTCATATTCGGTAGAAGCTCTTGCATCAATTCGACATGCTGGGCAACAGGAGACAGGTCGGAAAGGCCAGTGACGTTACGTGCCGGCTTATCCATATTCTTAACCAGTTTTGCACCGACCGGATCAGTTACCGCGGTAAATACGACTGGAATTGAACGTGTAGAAGCAGCAAGCGCCTGAGCAGTAGGTGTTGCGATGCCGACGAGTACATCTGGACGCTCGCCCACAAACTGTTTGGCAATCTGAACGGCAATTGCGGGATTGCCCTGTGCAGTCTGGTAAGTGAATTCTAGGTTTTCACCTTCGATATAGCCTTTTTCTTTCAGGCCATCTAGCAGACCCTGACGGGCTGCATCGAGCGCAGGGTGCTCAACAATTTGTGAGACCGCAACTTTTGCGACATCGGCCAATACAGAAGGGGAAGATAGAGCCAGAGAGGCTGCTATACAGGCTGCGGTAAGCAGTTTATTGTTTTTGATTTTCTTGAATTCCATATCACAAGCTCCTTGCCAGAAATAATGTTCAGTGAGAGGGCAGCAAGGTGGGTGCTGTTTTCCTCTGGAATAATGTTTTATCGCAATGAGGAAAGAAAGAACATCTATATTTTAACAACAGTGAAACAATTGGCGGGTTGGATATGCTGGTTTTTGATGTTTGGGTGGTCATATTATCCATTCATTGGAATTTGATCGGGTTAAGTTTCGAGCAGTTAATGATTTGATGGTTTTATATTCTTAATTGGTATTATATGAGTGATTCTCTCATAACCCTTATCTGAGCAAAGGGCTCATAGAAGATGTGTTCAGCAGGCAGACAGCTATTGATTCATATTATGTTCCTTAAGAGATATTCGCTGTATCTCTCCCTCAGAACCCCACAAGCTTGGCCGCCGGTGGGGTTCTGTCCAAGTGGCCTACGGGTGACACTTCAACGTATTGTTCCTACCATGAATTTTGCTCATTGCAGCCATCATTTTGTCATTGTCGATATAGCTTTTCGGTAAGGCCATAACCTCGACACGAAAATCCGGTGCTGACTCGCTAAGATCGGACTCACTGGTTACCGGTGTAACCATCATTACATTCAAGTCTGGGTTACGAGCCGCAATACGTGAGGCTGTTCCTAATCCTTCTGCGACATGAAATCGGCCTGCTACGTGGATGATCTGCTTGGTTGGGTGCAAGGCGAGATAATTCACCATACTCTCCGCCATTGTATCGTCCCAGGCGGTTTGGGCAGCAAACTGGCGCTGGTTTTTTGCCTCATTGCCGTGGTGCATCGATGAGATGAACTTGTCTCGATAGGCATCGCTGCCTAGAGATAGTGATTCGGCTACCCACTTGCGCTCGATATCTGGCAGGCGGTCGAGGTATTCCGCTCCGTGTTTGCCGATGCAGCGGACAATGATTCTGGGCGCATTGGCGGCAATAATGTCGAGCTGTTTTTGTTTGGCAAACTCGACAAGCGGACGGTAGTCACTGCTGTAATTGGGCCAGGCACGGCCTTCCTTAATCAAGGTTTGTTCGCCAATTTTCCCTGCGAGATACTGGTTAACTACATTCTGCTTCTCACGGGTAAACTGCTCCATAGACAGGGCCATATTGGGGTTCTGGCGATAGAGCTGGGCAAACAGTTGTGCTTGCATCAAATGGGTGCCGGGATGGCCATGCCATTCGCCGACCAGCACGATATCTGCATCCTGCAATGCCAGGGCTAGCTCGCTTAGGCTCAGGGGCGTTGTCCCTTGGGGCGATGTAATCGAGTAGTCATAAAACGTTTTAGAGAGCGGGACCTGATCTGGGACGGATTGCGTTGTGGTTGGCTGGGTAGCGCACCCTATTAGCAGGATGACCAATCCGAGGGAGAGCCAATTTTTCATCTCTTTCACCACTATGCTTAGGTAAGTACCAAGTTAAAAAAATACCAAGTTCGCTGCGTTAGCCAAAGATAACTATGTGCTCATAGGCGTTTGATATAAGAACCGTTTGATATAACTGTAGACGGTGCGAAATGATAAGAGAGATGAAATTATGCGGAAATGAAATTAAGAACCGCGGTCTCAGACAAGAGCTGAGACCGATTGACGGCTGCTGGTCCGGAAGTTAAAGCCTGCGGTACACCCGGACCGAAAAATCGGCTTCGCAGCCAAATTCGCTGGCGGTACGGAGTTGTTGCCAGACATCTTCAGAGGTTTTCCAGGCAAAAGGGGTCATTTGCATCAATGCCGTGGCTTCTTCGCCGGATAGGTTCATTTCGTAATGCAGCTGTTCATCCGAAACGAGCTCAAAGCCTTCAATGGCTTCTGCTGTCATATCATGCAAGCGTACGCCGTCGTATATCAGTTCTTTCAGTTGGTATAGGTGACGGGCGGCAGGCGTTACTGTGAGCAAAATACCACCGGTCTTTATTGCACGGTAAAGCTCCTCGTCCTTGCAAGGTGCATAGATGCGAACCACACCATCAAGCAGAGCGTCTCCAAACGGCAGTCGATGACTGGAGGCAACACAGAACTGACAGTCCGGATAGCGCTTCGCAGCATAGCGGACAGCGACTTTTGAGATATCCAGCCCGTGTACGCAAAGGTCTGAATGCGTTTTAGTTAGGCTGGCAAATTCGGAAGTGTAATAGCCCTCACCACAGCCGATATCAAGCAGGTGCTGCGAGTGTTCCGGCAGGTGCCGTTCTAGCTGGTCGACGACCTGCTTTCGCAAAGGCTGGTAATGATCTGTATTGAGAAACAGGCGGCGTGCCTGCATCATTTCTTTATTGTCACCCGGGTTTTTGGACCCTTTGTGCTGGGCCGGCATCAGGTTGACATAACCTTCTTTGGCCTGATCAAACTGATGGTTGTTTTCACAGCGCCAGGTATTCGCCTGAAGGCTAAGCGCTGAATGACAAAGTGGACATTGGTAGGACATGGGTAAACCGGATGATGTAAGAGACTGCGGCTATTGTAAACATCCCCCTATATTGCTGCAAGAATAGGGTTTGACTTAGGGAGGCAGTAGCCTCCCGTATGGCGATATGACCTAGTTAGGCCGAACCTTGTATTCCGCCTTATCAAGGCTATGCTTCTTCATTCTCAGGTATAGCTTTTTGCGCGGGATCTGCAAATAGTTCGACACTTCGTTGATCCGCCCGGCAAACAGATAAAGGGCATCTTCGATAACCTGTTTTTCATAGCTGTCGACAAGATCATCGAGAGGGCTGCTCATCTGATCAAGGGGTTTCGTCCGCTCTTGGCCGGTGAGTTTTACTATGCCAATCGCGTAGAGCTCGGCGACATTTTTCAGCTCCAGAACATTTCCCGGCCACTCGTGGCGGTTGAGGGTGTTAATGTACGCCTTATCGACGGCTGGCAAGGCTTTATTGAGTTTTTGGCAGCTTTTTTTCAAGAAGTGGCGGAACAGTGGCGTGATATCACAGTTGCGCTGTTTCAGAGGAGGAAGGCTGAAGCGTACCTGGCTGAGGAAGTAGAATAACTCCGGCAGTAGCTTGTCTTGTTCAACCTTGGCTTCTGGTGTTCCCTCGAGAATAGCCAGCACGCGAACTTCTTTTTTCCCCTGGCGCTCTTGCTCCAGTAGAAAGCGGCATAGCCATTGCTGGGCTTCTATCGGCATGTCTTGGGGATTGCTCAGGCATAGGCTGCCGCCACGCGCAGAGATCATACTGCGTTGTAGATCAGCCGTACAGCTAATGGATTGACCGAGTGCATTGGCGTAGGGGGCATCGTGCAGCTCGCTCTCCTGGTGCAATAGCTTGGCAATCGTATGGCGACCCGTTCCGTTTTCGCCTTCAATGAGAACGTCCTTGGTGGTAAGGGCCGTCTGGGCAATTTGTTCCCGGATTTTAATGATCAGCGGACTTTCGCCCAGCAAGACCTCTGACGCTGAGTTGGTCAGGTTGGCTCGCTGTTCAATTTTCTCCTTCCGTACCGGCAGGTGTTTTTCCAGCAGGGTAACAAGTTCTGCTGGCTGGAGGGGTTTTTGCAGGAAATCTAGCGCACCTTTTTTGACCGCGTCAACGGCCATCGGAATATCTCCGTGACCGGTGATCATGATGACAGGCAGCTCTGGATCCAAGGCTTTGACTTTATCTAGCAGCTCCATACCGCTTAAGCCTGGCATGTACATATCGGTAACCACAACTCCTGGCCAGTTCTTATGCAGCATGGAGACAGCGGCGGTAGGATCGGTTAGGGCGCAAGCCTTATAGCCTGATACTTCAAGCAGATGCTGATAGGCATCGAGTACATCCTGGTCATCATCGATGATGACAACTTCGATATCATTATTCATTATCATAATGGTTCAGCTCCAATACGACCATAGCACCACCTTGAAGGTTTGAGGCAAGAAAGATATCACCATCAAAGCGGGTCATAATTGAACGGCAGATACTTAGCCCGAGGCCAAGTCCGACATCCTTCGTTGTGGTAAATGGGGTAAATAGTTTTTCGATAATATCAGCAGAAAATCCGTGCCCGCTGTCACTGACGGCGAGACGGACACAACTCTCTTCACTATCAAGAGCATTAATGGTGATTTCGCGCAGTTCGCTTCCTGCAACAGCATCACAGCTATTTACCAGTAGATTGACAAACACCTGCTCTAGTTGCACCTGATCGGCTAGGGCATTGAGCGGGACATGGATCTGGCTGGATATGGTGGTCTTTTGAACCTTGGCCCGGTTTTCAACAATCAGCATTGCTTGGTGGAAGGAGGCTTGAATATCAACGGAACCAAGTGAGCTGTTAGCAGACTGTTTCTTTGAAAAACTGCGCAGAGTGGCAATAATACGGCCCATGCGAGAAGTCAAATGGTCTATTTTATCCAGGCTGGTAGGCAGCTGGGTATAGTTCTCCTTGTCTATGGCCATTTTTGTGGCGAAGACATGGGTCGAAATTGCCGACAGAGGCTGATTCAGTTCATGGGCCAGAGAAGTCATCGTCTGGCCGACGACCGCCATTTTGGCTGCCTGGATCAGATCATCCTGGGTTGCGCGCAAATCCGCTTCGACGCGTTTCCGGTCGTCGACCTCGGCTTTGAGTTGGCGGTTCCGATTGGTGAGAGACTGGGTCTTTTCTCTCACCATGTTTTCCAACCAACGAGCAGCGTTTTCTTGCTCGGTGATATCCGTCATCGTGATGATGACTTTGTCATTATTTCCTTGTTTGAACAAACGGAAGTCCAAGCGTAGATAAAGCTTGTTACCTTCACTGTGGCTGTGCATCAGTGTTAGGTTACAGGCCCCGTTATTCAATAGCGGGCTGGTACTCAAGAACAGTGCCTGCAGTCGCTGCTGCATATTATTGCTAAACAAGGTCCATATTGTCTGTTGAACCAGCGATGCATCGTAACTGAACAGGGCTTGTGCGCTGGGGTTGACCGATTCTACCACGCCGCTCAAATCGCAGGTGATGATGCTGGCTTGGGTATTATTGATCAGATTCAGGGCGTTGCTTTGCTGCATTTCCTGCATCTGGCTGCAAAAATAGCGTAAGTTATCGCCCAGCATACCAATTTCATCATTTCCGGAGACTTGGATGTTTGCGTTGAGCCGATTATTGGCAACGGCATACAAATCTTGCGAGAGTAAATTGAGTCGTTTGACGATACCGCGCCCAACGAGGTGAATCGATAGGGTAACCGTAAGGAAAACAGACAGAAGTACTACGCCGAACAGAAGGATATTACTGATCCTAATCGATTGATTTGTTTCTTCATTGAGTTGCTTGAGGGAGGCATTCTCCTGCTCTACCATTGTTTGGATGAGCTGTTCCTGGTATTCCAGCCGAGTCTGTATTTGACCTTCATATAGCCTGATAGCATTGTGTAACTCGACATCCAAGCGCAACTGCTCCTCCAGAACCCCTTTGGGTTCGACAAGGGTGATCAGCTCTTGTAACAGTTGTCGGTAAGAGATCGTTGATGGGTAATGGCTGAGATTTTGGCTCATTTTGCTGATGTCTTCAGTCTTGTAGCCAATAAAATAAAAGGCATTGCCGAGATCCCGGTTTTGTCGTTGTTGGATAATTTCCTGAACGAGCTGATGCAATTCATTTTCTTTGATGGTGATTGACTGGATAAAAGAAAATTCTGCCATGACATCCGTAATCGCTTCAGTATTAATCGCATTGGGCAGCATTCGGGTGACCTGCCACTCGACCTCCTGGCGCAGTGGTGTGAGTTCATCGACCAAATCCTGGTGTAGCCACTTGATGGTATTTTCTGTTTGGGCTAACGAGAACAGGTGGGTATTGCGCTGGTATAGCAAACCGACATAGGCAGAGATATCTGTTAGCAGCGTCTCATGTTCGGCCTTGATTGCCGGGTAAAATTTCAAATTGACCGTTTCTTTAATGGCGGCTGATATTTGCTCTAGCTTTGTCGTAATGTTTTGCTTGAGCTCGGCATGTAAAATCGGATCGGTATTATTGCTGAGCATATTAAGGGCAGCCTGCAACCCCGCCGTATTCCTCTCCAGCTGATAACTCACCCGCAAGGTCGGCATATTCTTCTCGATGATCGTGTTGACTTGGGTATTGAGGTTTTCCCAGTTAACAACGGCTATCAGACTCACGCTGATGGTGAGCAAGGCCATGAAGCCGATAGAGGCTACCAGACGGTTACCAATGGTATTTCTGAGCAACATCACTTTGCCCCTTTGGTTTTGGCAAGGAGTTGCTCAGAAATGAGAATAGATTCTTCTAGCTGTTTGCTCATCATATGGCGCCAGCGTTTAATGCACTTGGCGGTATGAACATCACTCCGAGAGTGGAGCAGAGCCTGGTTGTAGCTGATGCTGTTGGCTTGGACGTCACTGACCGGTGGCGTCGAAGCCAGTTGGATTGCCCGCTGATATTGCTGATGCTGGGTATAGGTCAGGGACTC
>Ga0209379_10001766_pt1 | contig 13684 bp, 9 predicted proteins | sample tdDd001_FD_187124 | JGI IMG/M metagenome (GOLD analysis project Ga0209379, IMG submission 187124) | Marine sediment microbial communities from the Atlantic coast under amendment with organic carbon and nitrate - tdDd00.1 (SPAdes)... | ecosystem: Environmental > Aquatic > Marine > Coastal >...
TGCTTAGTTGGGTTGTCGTTCGCGTTGTAACGTACAACGTTAGAGATTAGTAGTGCGTTCGCCAGACCGTGTGGTAGGTGGAACTCAGCACCAATCTTGTGCGCCATAGAGTGACATACACCTAGGAATGCGTTCGCAAACGCGATACCAGCGATAGTCGCAGCGTTGTGTACTTTCTCACGAGCGATTGGGTCGTTAGCGCCATTCGCGTAGCTTGAAGGTAGGTACTCTTTAAGCATCTTAAGTGCTTGTAGAGCCTGACCGTCAGAGTATTCGTTAGCAAGAACAGATACGTAAGCTTCTAGAGCGTGAGTTACTGCATCGTAACCACCGAATGCTGTTAGAGACTTAGGCATGTTCATTACTAGGTTAGCATCAACGATAGCCATGTTTGGCGTGATTTCGTAGTCAGCTAGTGGGTACTTAGCACCAGTCTTGTCGTCAGTAACAACCGCGAATGGAGTAACTTCAGAACCTGTACCAGATGTAGTAGTGATACATACAAGCTCAGCTTTCTTACCCATTTTAGGGAACTTGTAGATACGTTTACGGATGTCCATAAAGCGCATTGCTAGTTCTTCGAAGTGAGTTTCTGGGTGCTCGTACATAACCCACATGATTTTCGCAGCATCCATTGGTGAACCACCACCTAGAGCTAGGATTACGTCAGGCTGGAAGCTCTTCATTGCTTCTGCGCCTTTCTCAACAACAGATAGTGTTGGATCCGCTTCTACGTCGAAGAATGTTTGAACTTCGATGCCTTGCTCTTTAAGTAGTTTCACTACTTCATCAGCGTAACCGTTGTTGAATAGGAAACGGTCAGTTACTAGGAATGCGCGTTTCTTACCTTCTAGGTCGCTCATTGCGATTGGAAGGCTACCACGACGGAAGTAGATAGACTTAGGTAGTTTGTGCCACAACATGTTTTCAGCTCGCTTAGCTACAGTTTTCTTGTTGATAAGGTGCTTAGGACCAACGTTTTCAGAGATAGAGTTACCACCCCATGAACCACAACCTAGAGTTAGAGAAGGTGCTACGTTGAAGTTGTAAAGGTCACCGATACCACCGTGAGTAGTTGGGATGTTTACAAGGATACGTGCAGTCTTCATCTTGTCACCGAAGTAACGGATGCGGTCTGCGTTAACGTCTTGGTTAGTGTATAGACCAGATGTGTGACCGATACCACCGATTTCAACCATAGTTACCGCTTGAGCAACTGCGTCTTCGAAGTTGTCAGCGCGGAATAGACCTAGAGTTGGAGACAGTTTCTCGTGTGCAAATTCGTCGTCGTAAGAAACTTTACCTAGACCTTCACCTACAAGTACTTTTGTATCAGCAGGAACTTTAACACCCGCCATTTCAGCGATTGCTGGAGCAGGTTGACCTACGATTTTCGCGTTTAGGTTACCGTCGATAAGTAGTACTTTACGTACTTTATCTGCGTCAGCTTTAGATAGAACGTGAGCTTTGTGAGAAGCAAAACGCTCTTTCACTTCGTCATATACTTCGCTAACTACGATAGCTGCTTGCTCAGAAGCACATACTACACCGTTATCGAATGTTTTAGACATAAGGATAGAAGCTACAGCACGTTTGATGTCAGCAGTTTCGTCGATAACTACAGGAACGTTACCTGCACCAACACCGATTGCTGGCTTACCAGAAGAGTAAGCTGCTTTAACCATGCCTGGACCACCAGTTGCAAGGATAAGTGCAATACCGTCGTGCTTCATAAGAGCGTTAGAAAGCTCTACAGATGGCTGGTCAATCCAACCGATGATGTCTTTTGGAGCGCCCGCTGCTACTGCTGCGTCAAGAACAAGTTTCGCTGCATCATTAGTAGAGTTTTTCGCACGTGGGTGTGGCGAGAAGATGATGCCGTTACGAGTTTTAAGAGAGATTAGAGATTTGAAGATTGCTGTAGAAGTTGGGTTAGTCGTTGGAACGATACCACAAATGATACCTACAGGCTCAGCGATAGTCATTGTGCCTAGGTTGTCATCTTCTTCTAGGATGCCACAAGTCTTTTCATCTTTGTATTTGTTGTAAATGAACTCTGAAGCAAAGTGGTTTTTGATTACTTTGTCTTCAACAATACCCATGCCAGACTCTGCAACCGCTTGTTGTGCTAGCGGGATACGAGCGTGGTTAGCTGCTAGAGATGCCGCACGGAAGATTGCGTCTACTTTCTCTTGTGAGAACGTTGCAAACTCTTCTTGAGCCGCTTTTACGCGAGCTACTAGAGCGTCTAGTTCAGCCAAATTAGTTACAGGCATAGTGAATCTCCTAAATTAATAAATATTAAAAACTTTTTATTAAGGTCACTGTCATCTTCAAAACAGACGTCTTAGTAAATTGCTTTCAGGGCTGAGTATATTATTTCAGGTTATGAAAAAAATTGACCCAGATCAGTTATGAAAAACTATTTACCCACTTAGTGGTACCTAAATCCCAATAACGACCATAAGTTAATGAAAATTAAGGATTTAGATCACACTTCAATATTGAGTAAAAATAAAGCAATTAAACGCCTAAAACAAAAAAGTGACCACATTCTGTAAAAAAGTTTCATTTTTTGACCACAAACTTACATGTAGTCCAGAATCCTTGTGCTACTGAGAGTATATCCAAAGCTGAATTTATCTCTATAACTCACCTTTTTTTCTATCGAAAATGTGCAAATGTTAACACTTATGTAAAAACGACCTCGCGACCAGAGATATTCTACGTAACAAAATATGTCATTTGTATTTACCAATTCTTCAATAATTAGATTTTCTCAGTAATGGCATGATTTACAGGTTAGTTTTTTTCATTCGTTGACGACCAGATTTTAGACTATATTCCGCGTGTACTAATGTTGTCGTTAATCTTGCTGCGGACATCTACTAATGCAAACCTTCGAAATCGCAATCTTTCTACAGTTTTTTCTTGGCTTAGTGGCAGCCGTCAACCCGGTTGGTATTATGCCTGTGTTCGTTTCTTTGACTGGGCATATGACCCAAGAAGAAAAACATAAGACGGCCATTACAGCTAACGTAGCCGTGGCTATTATTCTTGTGGTTTCTCTGCTTGCAGGACAAATGCTTCTAGATATGTTCAGTATTTCACTGGATTCATTCAGAGTTGCGGGCGGTCTGTTGCTTTTGAGCATCGCCTTTTCGATGATGAGCGGTAAGCTCGGTGAAGATAAGCAAAACAAACAAGAGCAATCGGAGTATGTGAGCCGAGAACAAATTGGCGTGGTTCCACTGGCGATGCCACTAATGGCTGGCCCGGGTGCGATCAGTTCAACGATTGTTTATGGCTCGCGCTACCCAGCAGCTTTCGAGACAGTAGGCATTATCTTAACTATCATTGCATTCTGCTTGTGTACATGGTTGCTGTTTCGCTCTGCGCCTTTAATTGTGCGCTTTTTAGGCCAAACAGGGATTAACGTGATCACGCGTATCATGGGCCTTATCCTTGGAGCTCTAGGTATTGAGTTCATTGCGAATGGTCTACGCAACCTTTTCCCAGGCCTCGCATAATTCTCTGATCATTAGCCTGACGCTAAGAATCTAGGTATGATAGAAGAACGAATTCATCAGTTTTTCTATCATGCCTCGTAACTCACTAAGACATCATCTTTACGTCATTATATTCGGCACTCATACACCTGCAGGCCGAGCATTTGATATCGCTTTGATTGTTGCCATCATTGCGTCACTGTTGGTTCTAATACTGGAATCTTTACCTAACGTGATGTCTGAATGGTCACAAGAGTTGCGTTATATTGAATACACCTTTACCGCCCTCTTCACTGTTGAGTATTTGCTTCGACTCTACTGCTCGCCAAAACCTAAGTCTTACGCCACCAGCTTCTATGGTGTAGTAGATTTGCTAGCGATCCTTCCTACTTACTTAGCGCTCATTTTCCCAGGCGCGTCGTTTATGGGCGTGATTCGTTTATTACGCGTGATGCGTATCTTCCGAATCCTAAAACTTGTCCGTTACTTGCAAGATTCAAACATTCTGCTGCGCTCTTTATTAATGGCACGCAGGAAAATCTTGATCTTCTTCAGTACGGTGGGAATCCTAGTCACTATTTTTGGCGCTTTGATTTTTGTTATTGAAGGACCACACAATGGCTTTACCAGTATCCCGAAGAGTATTTATTGGGCTATCGTGACCATCACGACCGTTGGCTATGGTGATATGGTTCCTCAAACTCACTTAGGTAAAGCTATCGCGTCACTCACTATGTTATTAGGTTATTCAATTCTTGCGGTTCCAACGGGCATTATTACCGCAGAATTAAGTAACGAAATGAATGCACATAAAGAATTGGTTAAATGCCCAAATTGTAATCGTTCTGGCCATGACTCTGACGCCATGCATTGTAAACACTGTGGCAGTGAACTAGCGGATCCAGATAAGCGTATTGTCAGCTCGGGCGATGAAGATTAGGCTAGAAAAAAGAAGGGTTGCATAAGAATGCAACCCTTTGTTTTTGCGAGCGAAGCTAGCGGTCTAAAGAGAGCCCTTACCACGCTCCTTCGTCTCTGTTACGCTTTCTCTGCAAGAATGATACGCAGTGTACGACGTAGTGGCTCTGCAGCGCCCCAAAGAAGTTGGTCACCTACAGTAAAGGCATTTAGGAAATCATCACCCATTGCCATCTTACGTAAACGCCCCACAGGAATAGATAACGTACCGGTTACTTTTGCCGGCGTTAACCCTTCTGCCGTGATATCACGATCATTAGGAATCACTTTAACCCAATCATTATGAGTCGCGATCATCTCTTCGATCTCATCCATTGGCACGTTTTGCTTAAGCTTGATCGTCAACGCTTGAGAGTGACAACGCATTGCACCGATACGAACACATGTACCATCAATTGGCACTGGAGAGTCTTGGAACCCTAGAATTTTGTTTGCTTCTACGCCTGCTTTCCACTCTTCTTTGCTCTGACCATTGTCGCGCTTCACATCAATCCAAGGGATCAGTGAACCAGCAAGCGGTACACCAAACTTATCAGTCGGGAACGAACCACTGCGCATGGTATCTGCTACTTTTTGGTCAATATCAAGAATCGAGCTAGACGGGTTTGCAAGCTCAGAACTTACTGAATCATTAATCACACCCATTTGAGAAATGAGTTCACGCATGTTTTGCGCACCAGCACCTGAAGCCGCTTGATATGTCATGGCACTTGTCCACTCAACCAAACCTTTTTCAAACAGACCACCAAGCCCCATTAACATCAAGCTTACGGTACAGTTACCACCCACAAATGTATTGGTACCACCGTGAATGCCTTGTTGAATCTGAGCTAAGTTCACTGGGTCTAACGTGATGATTGAATTTTCCGCCATACGCAGTGTTGAAGCTGCATCAATCCAGTAACCTTTCCAACCCGCTTGACGAAGCGCTGGGTAAACCTTTTCTGTGTAGCTACCCCCTTGGCAGGTAATCACAGCATCTAATTGCTTTAAGCTTTCGATATCATAGGCATCTTGAAGAAGACCAGCTTCTTTACCAAGACTAGGTGCAGGAATACCAATCTGAGAAGTACTGTAAAAAACAGGCTCAATAAGGTCGAAGTCTTTTTCTTCAACCATTCGTTGCATAAGTACTGAACCGACCATGCCACGCCAACCAACTAAACCAACTCTCATCTCAACTCTCCATGTAAACAATTTTAAAAAGGAATACCTCCAATATTCAATTTTCGAAGCAAAATCTCAAGGGGAAATTGCATCAAATCTGTAACTTTTGTTTCCTTTTTTCAAAATTCGCCCTAAAAGCCCATTTTTGATGGCTTTTTAGTCTGTTGTTATTTTCACAACCAAAAAATGCGCATTCACGAACAAATGCAAAAACAACGTGCCACACAAATTTCACATTCAAAAACATTTCAGATCATTAAAATTAACCATTAACCATATTTTTAACCACCAAATGATCAATCAACAGATACAAGTCACACCAGTGACGCATTTTCTCGAAATATTATTCTAGCTACTGTAAAGTGCATTTCGTACCTAAAAGGAGTTAACACTCTTTCGACAAATAATGAGTCAGTCGTTATTTGTACTGGCTCATAACATTTATAAGAGGCTCTGTATGACGCAACTTACCCCCCGTCTGCCAAGCTTGATGCAAGTTATTGTCTCCCTGGGACTATTTCTCTCTTTGGCGTTTTCTTTTACTGCCCAGTTAGATCTTCCTATTCAACTAGCCTTATATATTGGCTGGTTTATCATCATGTTTCTTGGTATCCGTTTAGGCCATCAATATAAAGATTTAGAAAAAGCGGCCCTAAATGGTATTTCTAATGGCTTAGGCGCTGTGCTGATTCTGCTAGCCGTTGGCGCATTAGTCGGCACTTGGATCTCTGGCGGTATCGTACCAACCATCATTTATTACGGTCTAAAAGCAATCCACCCTTCCATCTTCCTTCTTGCTACTATGATCATCTGTTCATTGACCGCTCTTGCAACGGGTACTTCTTGGGGTGCTGCAGGTACAGCGGGTATTGCAATGATGGGAATCGGTCAAGGACTTGGCGTCCCTGCTCCTATTACCGCAGGTGCTGTGCTTTCTGGTTGTTACTTTGGTGACAAGATGTCTCCTCTATCTGATTCTGTGATCTTAGCTTCTTCAATGTCTAACGTTGAAGTAATGGAGCATATTAAAGGCATGCTGCCAGTTGCCCTTATTAGCTACATCATTACAGGTATCATGTTTACGGCATTTGGTTTCCATTACGCTGGCAACGTCGATATGTCTCAAGTGCAATCGGTTATCCAAGCGATGGAACAGCAGTTCTACATCACGCCATATTCATTCGTCCCTGTCATCATAGTGCTTGGTTTACTTGCTATGCGCATGCCTTCATTCCCAGTGATCAGCTTTGGTTCACTACTGGGCATCATCTGGGCAGTGATGATTCAAGACGTAGACTTCCTACAAGCGTTCAACACAGCATGGGCACCATTTGAAATTCAATCTGGCGTTGCGTTTATTGACTCGATCCTAAACCGTGGCGGTATGTCTTCTATGCTAGGCTCAGTCGCAGTGATTGTATTCGGTTTGGGTTTTGGTGGTTTGCTAGACAAAGTCGGTGTGTTAGAGACAGTTGCGAAATTATTTGAGCGTCGCGTACAAAGCGCAGGCTCTCTAGCGACAAGCACCATTGGTACTGCCTTCATGGGTAACGTTTTCGGCTCAGCGATGTATGTATCACTAATTCTTACCCCAAAAATCTGCGCAAAGAATTACGATCGTTTAGGCTACAAACGTAAGAATCTTTCTCGTAATGCGGAGTTTGGTGGTACGTTAACATCAGGTATGGTGCCTTGGAGCGATAACGGTATCTATATGGCAAGTATCTTAGGCGTTGCAACCCTCTCTTATGCACCGTTTATGTGGTTGAGCTTTGTTTGTATCATTGTCACCATCATCACATCGTACATGGGATGGTTTGTTGATAAGTGTGAACCTACAGCACCAGCGACCATCGAAGAAGAAACAGAATACAGCAATCAAACGGCGTAACCTTCACTGCCGAGATCAAAAAGAGCGCCTCACTTGGCGCTCTTTTCTATTTTGTAACTCAATAAATTATGAATTGGCTTTCTTTACCGCTGTACGCTTACCTAACATATAACCCAAACCTAAAGGTGCAAAGAAAATCGCAACAATGAACAAGATAAAGTAAATGATTGTGCTCTTAATCAACTCAACCACTTTGTCCATCGCGAGAGTAATTACATCTTGTGAAATGGTATCAAGATCTTGAGCAAACTTTGCTCGCTCCGCACTGATGATAAGTGCAATTTCCGCACGCTCACGGGCAACCATGGCTTCTAAAGCTTTACGTTCTTCGCTTAATTGATCCAAACGAAGTTCGGTTTTCTTATCTATATCGTTCACTAATGGCTTAAGCTCTATCGCCATCTGCTGCGCTAAATTCTGCATATACTCTGGGTTATTTTCGACAAAATCTTGGAAAGACTCTGAAGTGGCTTGCAAGCTTTCTAACGTTGCAGTCAATTGCTCTCCACTAATACTGCTGTTCATGGCGATCAATTGCGCTTTCCACGTCATTAACTTTGGTGTCTGCTCAGAGACAAGACTCAAACGATCCGAAACGTCACCCATCGCTTCTGGCATGGTTCCCAGTGTTGTTACCGCATCGTCTTCACTAATCTGCTGTGATTCCAACCACGCTCGATAGGCAGGTGTACGAATAAAGGTCAAATCTTGAAATGGGTGTTGCTTAGCAAACTCCACAACAAACTGTTTCGATGTTTTAAACGAATTGCCTTTTAGTGATGACCGAGCCAGCTTTTCAAACTCTTGGCTTAGCGCTGATGCCGTCTTACGAGCATCATCACTCACAAATAGGTCTTTGCCAGCTCCTTGAGTAAAAAACTGCTCCATCTGAACAGTAAAAACCCAACTATCAATCAACGCAGCCATAGGAGAGACTTGATAAGCGGCTCTTTGAACGCCCTCTTCAGCATTGATTTTCCATAATAAAACGTAAGATTGGTGTAGCTTATCTTGCGCATCGTATTGAAGTGAAATGACATCTGCGGTTTGCTCAACCTGAGCAAAGAACTGCTGCGTATATTCTCGAGTCATCAAGCGCATGTTCAACTCTTGCTTTGTCAGAGGTGTAGTTTGGCTATCAAGCTTCACCTCCAACAACGAACATCCGCTCATACTGACTAAAAACAGCAAAGTCCCTATCGCCTTAAAATGACGAATCCACATAGTTAGCCTCTGAACCATAAAATTAAACGGCAGGGATATTAACCTGTATAGGTCAGAAAAACGTTAACCTTTCGCATCATTTTGTTGATTCAGAAAAGTCTGAGCTTCTTCAATCGCGGTATCAAGACAGACTTGCAGATCTTTCAGCAAGTCAGATACTTTGGTGATGTCATGTCCAATCGCGAGTTCAACTTGAGTCGCAACCTCTCTGAGCTGGCTTGCCCCCAGATTACCACCCACTCCTTTTAAGCTATGCGCTTTGCGTTGTGCTTCCTCAGGCGATTCCGTTAGTAGTCTCGTGATTTCAGCGACATCGTTCTTATGATCGGCAACAAAAACTTCTAGCAGCATGCAGACAGATTCAACATCACCATTTAATGATCCCAACATGGTATCGAAACTAATTTGAGGCATAGATTCCGGTTCCGTTGGTTGATCATATTTAGCCACCACTTTTTCATCCTCTGGTGGATAAAGCCGAATATCTTCTTGAAAGCTCTCTAAAGCCGCAGACGACTGTGCGAGATACAGCAAACTCAGGTAACCAAACATGGCAAATAGAGTCAGTGTAATACCCGTTAAAACATGCCGATTTAACGTTTCACGATACTCGGTTTCTAACAGAACAATTTGATTAGTTACATCATGAGAGATCAGCTTTTCAACCAAATAGCTGCCTTGGGCGTAACTGCTCAAAACTTGAGAAACATCCACCAATACTTTTTGTAATTCTTCTTTCTGTGGTGTTCGTAGCTCTGTTGATTGCTGATAGATACGGTCAACATTGCGAAAAATCTCAGCGTTCGCTTTTTCAGACAGGTACATTGCCTCAAAAACGTTCGCACTCAATTGGAAGTATTGATTAGCCAACGCTGTCGAGCCTGCATATCGGTCTCGCGTTTCATGAATTCTCTTAGCCAAGGTTTGTACGGCTAGTTCATTATCGAGATACGCTTGCACTTTCTCGATAAAGCGGTCTGTCGAAAAAAGGAGTTGATTGAGATCTGGCATTAGCCAGCTTTTTTGATAGTAGGCGTCGATTTGAAGCCTAAGTGCATAGATGAGTTGTAAATCCAACGCTTGGCGATCGGCCATCTTCGCGCGATAAGGGGCATCATAGACAAAAGTACTGCGTAGGCTATCAATACTATGTCTAAGCTCTTCAACCTGAAGCTGACTTGATTCAATGGTACGGTAACTGGTACCAATTGCGACCATAGCCATTAGCCATAACGCCAATAGCAATGCACCAAATTTCACCCACTTGCGATCCATGCAATACCTATATAAACAAATTGCTATGAATACAAGAATATACGTTATCGGAAGGAAAGGTAGGACTAAGCGCAAATTATTGCACCTAGTCCTAAACTATTAGACTATCGATTGCGAGTTAACTGGTCGCGAAGATTTGGTGGCGTGCCTTTAATTGTTAATGTGTCTGTTTCTGGATCGTAGAAGATACGCTCTCCGAGAAGCATACTGTCAAAGCTCATGTTCAACCCACCACCAGCACCCACATATTTCGTCAATTTACGTACCGCTGCGCGATCACCAGGGAAGCTCTCTTCCAACTCATAACCTTGTTCTTGAGTGTAATCTAAGAAACTTGTGCCATCTTGTGACGCAGGTAGCTCACCAGACAACTCACGCACTTGGACTTCATCACCAGATTTGATCTGCTCATTGCAGTAATCAGCAACTTGTTTTTTGTAGCTGATCGCTTCATCTTTTTCTAATTTAGAATCGGCGCAGAAATCTTCCACTGCCTGCATCAATACTTGGTTTTGCTGCTTAGTGTCTAAACCCACTTCTGCTTGCAGAAAATCTAAGAAAAAGTCCGCGACTTTACGACCTACACGGCCTTTAATGTACGCGAGGTAACGATTCGATTCTTTGTCGGTTTCATAACTCGTGATATCAATACGAGCAGCAATATCCATTTTACTCAGGTCGAGATAATCCGTAGCACTAATATCTAACCCTTCTGTCACTTTCAAACTTTGGTTAGACGGAATAATTGCGACAAACAGATAGTCTGTTGCTAAAGATTGATACTCAGCAATAACAAGGATGCCTTCGTCCGCAAAAGGATATTTTGAAAGCTCCGCTTTTAGGCGATTAGCGCTACTCTGAGAGAAATCATAAAAGGTTTTTTCGCCTTTTTTCAGCTCTTGCAGCCATTGTTGAAATTCGCTCTCTGGTTTAAAAGAGCCAAAACCTTTGCCCGCTTTCGAGTTAAAGACACGATGTAGCTCTGCAACCAAGTTTTCACTGGATGCATCGTTTGCCAATGAGTCAGCTCGGAAGTTAACAACTAGCTCGTCTGAATCGTTTTTTTGCAGTTGGTGGAGGATAACATTTGATAGTTGAAGGCTCATGATGAAATTTATCGCTGCATAGGTTTCAGTTGCGTGGCATTGTAGGTTATCATAAGCCGCTTGACTATCAACATTAGAACACTTATGCCGATTACATCTAAATACAGCGACGCAACAGTTGAACAAATCCTAACTGAGATCGCAGTAGTGCTTGAAAAACATTCAGCAAGTCCAGAACTTTCACTTATGATTGCAGGTAATATCGCTACCAATGTCTTAAATCAAGACGTTGCTGCTTCACAACGTAAAGTAATTGCTGAAAAATTTGCACAGGCATTGATTTCTTCTATCGAAGAAAAATCTCATTAATCGCGAATAAAATAGAAAACATACATGGTAGATAGCGGAAATACATACGGCGAACGTGTATCACGTTTAGTGGGATGGGGGCATTGGTTTGCTTTCTTCAACATTATCGCAGCAATGTTGATTGGTACCCGTTATATCACTCAATCTCCTTGGCCAGAGACTCTATTAGGGCAGTTTTACCTCGCCACATCTTGGGTTGGTCATTTTGGCTTTCTTGTATTTGCTCTCTACCTGTTGGTTCTATTTCCTCTCACGTTTTTAGTCCCTTCTCGTAAGCTTTTTCGGTTACTCGCCGTCTGCTTCGCGACCGTAGGGTTAACACTACTACTCATTGATACCCAAGCGTATCAAACCATTAACTTGCACCTAACGCCGGTTGTTTGGGAAGTATTGTTTAGTGAGAAAAGCTCCGGAGTAAGCGCTGACCTTCAGCACTTATTCATCGTCATGCCTTTGATTTTTATGCTGCAACTCGGTTTGTCTGAGTGGGTATGGCGAAAACAACGCAAATTGTCCCATAAACATGTGGGGCGCCCCTTAGCCGCACTATTCTTTGTTAGCTTTATCTCAAGCCACTTAGTTTACGTTTGGGCAGATGCATATTTCTATAACCCTATCACTGCACAACGTGCCAACTTCCCACTGTCATACCCAATGACAGCTAAGTCTTTCATGGAAAGGCACGGCTTACTTGATAGAGAAGAATACCTGAAACGCCTTGAACAGAATCAAGAAGTTAACTCAGAGTTAGTCAGCTACCCTCTTGAAGAATTAGAATTTAGCCGTCGAGCAAATCCGTTAAATGTTTTAGTGGTGAGCGTAAACAACTTACGCGGCGACGCACTCAACAAAGACTGGATGCCTGCTGCAACTGGCTTTGCCGAGCAAAACCTGAACTTCACTAATCATTACAGCTCAAGTAACGATACATTTGGCGTCTTCGGTCTGTTTTATGGTCTGCCGAGCTCTTACGCACCAAGTATTAAGACTCAGGGTACAAAACCGATCATCATCAATACTTTATTAGATAAAGAGTACCAATTTGGCTTATTCAGCGGTGACAACTTTGATGACCCTATCTATGGTGAGTCTGTGTTCCGAGGCATGAAGTTTACTGGTATTCCGTTTAATAAAGAGGTTTCTGCGGACAAGCAAGCGATTCAAGCTTGGTCTGATTGGGTCACCGAGCAAGGTGATAACACATGGTTTAGCTTTATTGAACTGACGACTCTCGATAACTTCAGTGCTTATGACAGTGACAATGAACAGTTAAGCGGCAACGAAAAACTTAAAGCTGGCTACAAAAAATCAGTTCAACAAGCTGACGAAGAATTAGCCGATCTTTTTGCTCGAATCGAAGCACTAAATTTAAGTGAATCAACCGTTATTGTACTGACATCGAACCACGGTACAGAATTCAACGAAACCAATACCAATAGTTGGGGTGCTAATTCCAACTACAGTCGTTATCAGCTACAAGTACCTATGGTGATTCATTGGCCTGGTAAAGTGAACACAGAGTACTCACACAGAACCAGTCATTTAGATCTTTCCGTCACCCTACTCCAAGATCTACTTGGTGTGTCATCTAACCCGAATGACTTCAGTAGTGGACGAAACCTATTTGACGAGCGTTCTCGTAAGTGGATTTTGGCGGGCGACTCTCGTGAACTTGCTTTGATTACAACCAAGAACACGACTGTGATCGATAAGTTTGGTAACTACAAGCTCTACAATAATGACTACAAGCGTTTAAAAGATGAAAATCCAACACTTCCAGTGCTTATGCAAGGTTTAACGGAACTTCAACGCTTCTATACCAAGTCAAATTAAGTGAGCCTTACCATTAGAAAGAGAGCTTAGGCTCTCTTTTTAGTTATCTAGACCAGAAAACACAGCCAAAAAGGTTAATAAACAAGCACTTGAACTGAATAGTCTGTCCAAGCGCTCATTATTAAAGCAAACAGTAAAAATAGGGGTTTACAAGCTTTCTCAACCTCTATATTATTCGCTTCAACAACGGAGAGATGGCTGAGTGGTTGAAAGCACCGGTCTTGAAAACCGGCATACGTTAATAGCGTATCTAGGGTTCAAATCCCTATCTCTCCGCCACATTCAAAACCCTAGTCGAAAGACTGGGGTTTTCTAGTTTTTAAGCAGTGAAAGTCATGATTGGGATTTGGACAAATCCCTCCTTGAATGCAAGCCCAGCACTCCACCACATT
>Ga0209379_10001767_pt1 | contig 13683 bp, 11 predicted proteins | sample tdDd001_FD_187124 | JGI IMG/M metagenome (GOLD analysis project Ga0209379, IMG submission 187124) | Marine sediment microbial communities from the Atlantic coast under amendment with organic carbon and nitrate - tdDd00.1 (SPAdes)... | ecosystem: Environmental > Aquatic > Marine > Coastal >...
TCCATTTTAAAACGCGACACAGCTTTAGGATCGAGAGATAAACCATGCTGGCGGTTCACTTCACCGACAATTTTGAAACTTGGCATTCCCCCTAAACTGTGAAGCCAATCTTGGTGGAATGGAAAGTTAAAACGATCTGCCGTTGCTTGCCAAGCCGCTAAATGCGCCGGCATGGTATCAATTAAGGTGCCGTCCATATCAAAAATCAGACCTTTGTAGGGGCTTAAATCAATCGTGTTCATCGCTATTCTTCTACTTTTACATTTCAATATGGTAATTTATCAGTCATCGCAGTAACCCCTATTGGCATTTATCAAATATGCTCAAAATTTCGAACTCCGTCACAATTCAAGACTGGGAAATCCAACTTGCTCCCATAAGAGCTCAAGGTTCTGGCGGTCAAAACGTTAATAAGGTATCGTCCGCGATACATTTACGCTTTGACGTACATCATTCCACGCTTCCCCAGTTCTACAAAGATCGCTTACTCGCTATGTCTGACAGTAGAATATCAAAGGAAGGAGTGGTGGTAATTAAAGCGCAAACGTACCGGACACAAGAGCAGAATCGAGAAGATGCACTAAATAGATTAGCTGCCCTGATTCAATCTGCGAGTCATCAACAAAAGAAGCGAATATCGACTAAGCCAACAAGAGCTTCACAACGACGCCGCTTAGATAATAAAACCAAACATGCGGTCAAAAAAGAACACCGAAAAAAGGTGTCATTCTAAAACGTCAAAAGCTAGAGCCATTACATTTAAAGACCAGCATAGGTCTCGATTTTTAGTCAATTATTCAGGATTAACATTATGACTATTAGGCAAAAGCTCTATTCATTGGGCATCATCGCTATTTTAGGTATCATTACCCTCTTAGGCACCTCGTCACATTTTGCTGAACAAAGCAAAGAACTTAACCACGCCATTAAGCTAGTGGGCGACTTAGAAATCAGACTCTTAAACTTACGTCGCAATGAAAAGGACTTTCTATTAAGAAGTAATGCCAAATACCTTGGCAAGTTTAACCAAAACGTTGAGCAGTTTGTCATTGTGGAAAATGAACTCGCTCATATTTTGCAATCTCACCAACTCCCTTCTAGCCAACAATTTAAGCAAGACTTGCTTACCTATCAGAAAGATTTTCAAATCTTAGTATCTGCTTTTAAGAAGCTTGGCCTAAACAACGAGCAAGGCTTATTGGCTTCCTATTCACATGCCCTTGAAAGTGCAGAGAAATATGCAACCAATGAGCAACTTTTATCTCTTCTCAAATTTGACCAATTGGTTCAAACTGGTGAAGTCGATACATCATTAGTATCGGGTATCGATAACGTAGAGCTTCTTAGCACCGCTCAAGCCGTTGCTAGCCAAAGACAACTGATTGGGGTTTCATACAACAAGGGCTTGCTCGGTGAAACTCGCTCAGCCTCTCACGCAGTTGAAGAGCAGTTCAAGAATTTCTCTAGTGCTTTAACGAAAGCTTATTCAGACCGTGAAGCTCAGATGACGCTAATAAAGCAAGGAACAAGCGTTGTTATCTTAGCGATGATTGCATTGATCATACTGCAAATTTCTCGCTCCATTAACTCTCGTGTTGCAACCTTACTTACCACCATCAAGTCTATCAGTGAAACCAACGACATGGGGATTCGTTCTACGCTAGAAGGAAAGGACGAGCTGGTATCAATTAGTCATCACCTTAATGACTTGTTAGATAAGTTAGAGGTTTTGATTAAAGGAACACAAGAAAAATCGGGCGTTCTTTCATCCAGCACGGATAACATGCATCGCGAGCTTGAAGGCGTTATTGAACAGTTCCACAATCAAGCTGACCATACGTCTTCAATGGCGACAGCTGTACAACAAATGGTCGCTACGATCGGTGAAATCTCTCAGAGTACATCTGTTGCTGTCGAAGGCGTTCACCAAGCTTCAAACAATGCAGAAAGCGGACGCGAAGTCGTTGAGTCAACCGTAACAAATGTTGGTCAGCTAACCGGAATTCTGTCTAACAGCCAGCAGTCAATTGCTTCTCTGAACAGTCATGTCGATAAAATTGGTGGCGCCGTAAATATCATTCAAGAAATTGCAGAACAAACTAACCTACTTGCTCTAAACGCTGCTATCGAGGCTGCCCGTGCTGGAGAACAAGGACGAGGATTCGCTGTCGTAGCTGATGAAGTACGTGCGCTTGCAAGCCGTACACATCAATCGACTGAAGAAATCACAAGAGTGGTTTCTGATATTCAGTCTCAGATGTCGACAGTGGTTGCAGACATAGATCAATGTAATGACCAAGGGCAACAAACTTTGCATGCATCGGAGCAACTAGACTCAAGCCTGCAACAAATCATCACCGACATGCATTCGATTCAAGCGAATTCAGAGCGAATCGCTTCGGCAATTGAAGAGCAAGGGATTGTGATGAACCAAGTGAGTGAGTCAATCACTGAACTGAATGTTATCTCTGACAATAATATGCGTTCAGCCCAAGAGTGCTTGCAAGAAGTAGACAGTGTCTCTGCACAAGCCCATGACATGGATGCCGCAGTAGCTGAGTTTAAAACTCGCAATGCTTAACTCAGCCTTTCCAACATTGAAGTAATCTTTAGCAAAACAAAAAGCCCGAAGCACTCAAATGCTTCGGGCTTTTTTCTATCTGAGATAACTCAGTTCTTATTCATCATCTAAAGGGACGAGCTTAGTGTTGCCACCGTGGATTTTCTCGCGTTTTCTCTGTACCAGTGCGTAGAAGCCTGGGATCAGGAAAGTACCCGCCAGAAGCACACACAACAGACCGCCAATTAGGGAAATACCTAACGAGTTCTGACTTACGTGACCCGCACCGGCCGCGAAAATCAATGGGAAGATACCCAAGATGAACGACCATGATGTCATATTCACCGCACGGAAACGAAGCTTACCACCTTGTACCGCGGCGCTGTCGATATCCACATCTTTCTCTTCACGCTCTTGCTTGGCGAATTCCACAATTAGGATTGCGTTCTTCGCCGCGAGCGCTATGAGCAGGACGAGACCGATCTGAGCGTACAAGTTAAGCGGCGTTCCAGTTAAGTTCAATGCGAGGAAGGAACCTAACGTCGCCACTGGCACCACCAGAATGATCGCCAAAGGAATACTCCAACTCTCATACTGCGCCACCATGAACAAGTAGATAAAGATCAATGCCAATGCGAACGCGTAAATCGCTTGGTTACCTGCCAATACTTCTTGGTAAGCCATACCCGTCCACTCGTAAGTGTAACCTTGTGGCAGAACTTCAGCCGCGACACGTTCCATTGCTGCAATCGCGTCACCACTTGAATAACCCGGTGCAGGCTGACCTTGAATGATGGCACTGCGGTACATGTTATAACGCCATGCAACATCTGGCTCAAACACCTGCTCATAGCTCACTAGCGTACTCAGTGGCACCATATCGCCGCTCGAAGAACGAACATGGAAACGCTCTAGATCTTCCATGCTGCTGCGATGTTGGCTATCCGCTTGCATGGTTACACGGAAGTTTTTACCAAACATGGTGAAGTCGTTCACGTACAGTGAGCCAAGATTACCTTGTAATGTTTGGAAAATAGACGACAGTGGAATACCTAACTGTTGCGCTTTCTCACGGTCAATATCGACATAGTAATGCGGCACGTTTGCACGGAAGGTACTGAAGGTGTATGCAATTTCTGGCGCTTGGTTAGCAGCCTGAATCATTTCCCCCATTACCATCGACAAATCAGTACGGCTACGACCTAGCGTGTCCTCCAGTACAAATTCAAAGCCTGAGGCTGCACCCATGCCCGGAACTGCCGGAGGCCCCATCGCGAATACTACCGCTTGAGGGAGTTCCATCGCAGCACGGCCGTTGATGCGGTTGGCAATGGCGTTAGCAGCGTGTTCACCGTCAAGCGAGTTACGCGTGTCCCAATCATGCAGTTTAATGAACAGAGACGCACCGTTTGATGCTGCGGCACCAGTCATGAATGAGTAACCATTCGCAACCGTCACGCCATCAACGCCCGGCTCTTGCTCAACCATCTTCATCAGTTCATTCGTCACTTCCTCGGTACGAGACAATGACGCTGAATCTGGAAGTTGCACGTTCACCAACAAGATGCCTTTATCTTCTTGAGGAACAAACGCCGTAGACGTTGTTTTCGCAAAGAACGTTACTGCTGCAACCGCGACGAAGAAGAAAGCAATCAGCAACATAGACTTCTTAACCAAGAAGCCAGCGATTTGACCATAGCGCGCTGTTACACGCTCTAGACCACGGTTGAACGCTTGGAACCAGTTTGCCGTGTTACCACCACCCTGCTTCAATACCAACGAACATAGTGCTGGAGACAGCGTTAATGCATTAATAGAAGAGATCACTACCGAGATACAGATCGTCAATGCGAACTGACGATACATGATGCCAGTAATACCCGGAAGCATGGCTACTGGTAGGAATACCGCCAATAGAACCAAGGTCGAGGTAATGATTGGACCCGTTACTTCTTTCATCGCCAGCAAAGTCGCTTTACGCGGTGAAATGGTTGGGTCTTTCGCCATGGTGGTATCAACGTTTTCGATAACCAGAATCGCGTCATCTACCACGATACCGATGGCAAGGATCAAACCAAACAGAGTTACCGTGTTTATTGTAAAGCCTGTTGCCTGCATGATGGCGAATGTACCGATAAGCGATACCGGAATCGCAACAACAGGAATCAAGGTTGCCCGCGCACTACCTAGGAACAGGTATGTTACTGCGATTACCAATAAGATCGCTTCAATCAACGTCTTCACTACGCCCTTGATCGACTCAGCAACGAACACAGTGGTATCGTAACTGGTCTCGTAAGCCATGCCTTCAGGGAAGTTAGTGCTTAGGCGCTCAAGCAAGTCCATGACCGCTTGACCGCTTTCCAATGCGTTTGCATCCGATTGAAGTGACAGAGCAACGATAGACGCATCTTGACCACGGAACTTACCGTTACCGTCATAGAACTTCTTGCCAAGCTCAACACGAGCGACGTCTTTTAGGTATACCGTAGAGCCATCTTGATTTGCACGAAGTACCACATCCTCAAACTCGCTCACGCTCTCAAGACGACCTTTGGTCACCAAGTTAAACTGAACTTCTTGAGGGTTATTGTATGGCGCAGCACCGATACGACCAGCTGCCACCTGCACGTTCTGCTCAGCCAGTGCCGCGTAAACATCGGTTGTTGTGAGATTCAGGTTAGCCATTTTTTCAGGATCTAACCAAACACGCATTGCGTATTCACCACCGCCGATTACGTTTACTTCACTGATACCTTTAACACGCGCCAGCTGGTCTTTTACGTTCAGGTTGATGTAGTTGATAAGGAACTTGTCATCGTACTTACCATCAGGTGAGTAGAAGTTCAAAACCATCAACAAGTCAGGAGAACGCTTTTTCACCGTTACACCGACCATGCGCACTTCTTGAGGCAGTTTAGACTCAATCTGTGATACACGGTTTTGCACGTTAACCTGCGCCATATCTGGGTCAGTACCCACATCGAAGGTTACGTTTAGGCTGTAAGAACCATCATTCGCGCTCTTTGAAGACATGTAAATCATGTTTTCAACGCCGTTCACTGAGGTTTCTATTGGGTCGGCTATCGCCTGCTCCACAACCTCAGCACTTGCACCCGTATAGAATGCGGTCACGCTCACCGATGGTGGACTGATTTTAGGGTATTCAGCAACAGGCAAGATCGCTAATGAGATGGCACCTGCCAACGTCAATATGATCGAAATAACCAGCGCGAATTTGGGTCTTTGAATAAAGAAACGACTTAACATACCGCCTCCTACTGTTTGTTTTCAGCAGGTGATTGAATACGTACTTCTACACCGTTGCGTACACGTTGTAGACCTTGTGTAATCACAGTGTCGTCCTTGTTCAAACCTTCTTTGATGATGATACCCTGCTCTACTTGCGCACCAAGTTCAACGTTACGGCGCTCCGCAACATTGCCTTCTGCCATCACCATGGCAAAGTCACCTTCTAGGTCCGTTTGCACTGCACGACGAGGAATCACGATGACGTCTTTTGCATTCTTATCGCGAAGGTTCACTTTAATGTGCTGACCGGGAAGCAACTTTTGATCTGGATTTGGTACCAATGCGCGCATCGCGATCGTACCGGTTTGCGTATTAATTCGGTTACCTAAAAAGTCCAATTGACCTAGATGTTCGAAGTACTCGCCGTTTTCCAGTTCAAGTTGAACCTCAACACCACTCGACTCTGCACTTCCGTCACCCTTGATACCATCCATACCAAGATTTAAGCGTTCACGCTCACTCACGCTGAATGAGGTATGCACTGGGTCTAGGCTCACTAATGTAGTCAGAATCCCAGAAGACGGTGAAAGCAGATCACCTGTACTCACTTTACTGTCACTGATTCGGCCGCTAAATGGGGCACGAATTTGAGTGTAAGAAAGGTTTACTTCCGCAAGCTTAAGCTGAGCGTTTGCCGCTTCAAGCTCTGCTCGCGCGCCAAGTAACGTCGCCGTCAACGCATCGAACTCAGATTGGGAAATACTGCCACGTGGCAACAAGTTTTTACCACGTTGGTGGTCGAGCTCTGCTTTCTTAAGCGCCGCTTTTGCCTGCGCTAGCGCTGCTTTTGCACTTGCCACTTGCGCTTCGAAAGAAGAAGGCTCGATGGAGTACAACAACTGTCCTTTTTCAACCATCTGACCTTCATCAAAATGGCGCGCTTCAAGATAGCCGGAAACTTGTGCCGTGATATTCGTATCTTCTACTGCTTCAATGCGACCGATGTAAGACTTGCTCGGTTGGTAGTCGATAATTGCGACATCTTGAGTCACAACAAGAGGAGCTTGTCCCCCCTTCTGGGCGTTGGTTGCTTCTCCGCATCCCGCGAGGATAGCTGTTGCCGCCATTAGTGCGACGAGTGGTTTCTTTTGCATGTATATACCGTCTTTATAGAACAGGATTCATTTGAAAATACCCTAACCTTACAGGTGACTTTGTCCGAAAACTTTAAGAAGAAAAATCTAAAGTGTTGCAAAGTGTAAGGGTATGAAACGACTCGCAATCAGAGTGATAATAGGCCCACAAATATTACAACCGTGTAAAGACCCGTTGTTTTTCAGCAACAACTGCAAAACGAAGATTATGTGGTTAATTTACTGCCATTTTCAGTTGGCCTTTACGCTGCAAGTTGTTGTATTGGCGTTTTGACTACTTTTTTTAAATGAATGAGTTATTATGCGAGTAATTCAACGCCTGCTACCTAAGAGGACAAGCATGATTTCTAAATGGGAGAAACGTTTTTACCAAATGGCTGAGTTAGTGGCATCTTGGAGTAAAGATCCATCTACGCAAGTTGGCGCGGTAATTACTAAGCAGAACCGCATTGTATCTGTTGGCTTTAATGGCTATCCACATGGTGTTTCTGACAGTGTGGATACAGATGAGAGAGAATTAAAATATCTGAAAACACTCCATGCGGAAGAAAATGCTATTTTATTCTCAAAACGTGATTTGGATGGTTGTGAGATTTGGGTAACGCACTTCCCTTGTCCAAACTGTGCCGCAAAGATCATTCAAACTGGTATTTCTCGCGTAAGCTGCCCTGAGCAATCGGAAGATTTCTTATCTCGCTGGGGCGACAAGATTCAAGTGAGCAAAGACATGTTCAACCAAGCAGGTGTAGAAGTGAACTGGCTGCCTATCAATGAAATCGAAGAAAAAAGCGTTCGTTAATCCACCTCTTGGATGGCTAATAAACGTACAGAATTCATTTCACTCGAGCAAAATTAAAAAGCCCAGACACGTGTCTGGGCTTTTGTTTACTTGAATGGTGAGATTACTCAGCAAATGATATTAACCGTGCTTCTTCGCCGTTAGCTCAGCAATCTTAACGATCACTTGAACCGATTTCTCCATCATCTCAACTGAAATAAACTCGTGGATACCGTGGAAGTTATAACCGCCAGTGAAGATGTTTGGACACGGTAAACCCATAAATGACAAACGAGCACCATCAGTACCACCACGGATTGGTTTAATCAGAGGCTCTACATCACATTCTTCCATCGCTTGTTTCGCCAAGTCGATGATATGTGGGTATGGCTCAACCATTTCACGCATGTTGTAGTAGCTGTCGGTTAGCTTAATTTCAACTGAACCGTGCTTCAGCTCGGCATTCATATCATCGACTAACTTCTGCATGAAGGCTTTACGATTTTCAAGACCTTCGCGGTCAAAGTCACGAATGATGTAGCCTAGCTCACTGCGAGCCACACCAAGTTCACCAGATTTTAGGTGGAAGAAACCTTCGTAGCCTTCTGTGGTTTCTGGCGTTTGATCTTCTGGCATTTGTACTTGGAATTTAGCCGCCAAGTTCATCGCGTTAACCAATTTGCCTTTCGCAGTGCCAGGGTGGACGCTTACGCCATGAAAAACAACATCCGCACTGGTTGCATTGAAGTTTTCGTATTCTAACTCACCTTGAGGACCACCATCGATGGTGTAAGCCCATTTAGCACCGAATTTCTCAACATCAAACAAGTCTGCACCACGACCGATTTCCTCGTCAGGCGTGAAGCCGATACAGATATCGCCATGAGGAATTTCTGGGTTCTCAATCAACACTGCAACTGCAGACAGGATCTCAGCAATGCCAGCTTTGTTGTCCGCGCCAAGCAGTGTTGTGCCATCTGTTGTTATTAGGTTGTGACCATGAAGCTCGTGCAAATCCGGGTACTGTACTGGAGAAAGCACTTCATCACCCAAGCCAAGCGCGATATCACCACCTTGGTAATCTTCGATAAATTGAGGGTTTACGTTTTTACCAGAAGCATCTGGAGCGGTATCCATGTGCGCAATAAAACCGATAGCCGGCACTTCGTAATCGACGTTAGAAGGGAGCGTTGCCATTAGGTAACCGTTGTCACTGAGCGTCACATTGCTTAAGCCAAGCTCAACCATTTCTTTTTTAAGTTGCTGCGCAAACACCAGTTGCCCGCTGCTACTTGGGCAAGCTGTTTCATGGGGATTAGATTGAGTATCAAACGTGACGTAGCGAAGAAATCTATCAACTAAATGCTTCATAATTATTCTCATCGTTTTAGGAAAAGAACACTGCACTGTACACATTAGGTTGTGCGAGAGTCCTATCCAATATAGTTAGATGAACCATGTTACGCCCCTGCCACAATAAGAAATTGCTTTGAATCAGTTTTTCATTGAATAGCATCTTAAGACAAACCTAGACCGCTATTGCATTAACTCTTCTGCTAGCTCTCTCCACTCTCTGATTTCATTGTGGAAATGCTTCCATTGCTTGCCTGTCATAGATTGAGCGATAGCTAGAGTAAAATCATCAGTCTTATCTATATTTCGCTCGATTTTCTTATTCATCTCTACGCCGTAATAGCTTTCTGGCTGAAACAAAAGATTCATGAACATTCTTTGATAAGTAGAACTATCTTGTTGGCTTTGAAATAATAACTCTAGCTCAGTATAAATTGATGCTCGGTATGTTCTCCAATCCGTGGTGTTAAGCTCAACATTTTGGGCTAATACTTTCGCTATTTGTTTCTGTTTATTCGTCGTGGTTCCAATCCAGTTTTCTAGCGCATCCAATGCTGATTCATAAATTATATTCCGGATTTCTTGTTCCGTTTTATCTGCGTATTTTTCGTCTTTTTCATGGTATTTTTTCTTAACATTTTTAAGAAACTGCTGTTGCTGGTCTTCTGTCAGCAATAAGCTGAGGGAAAACAAGTCCGGGGCCGCTTTGTTTACGACTCTTGAGTAATGTTCTTTCAAAGCTTCTCTATTAGTTTTGAGCTTATCAATAGACAGAGTGTCCTTATTCCAAGACTCTAACTCTTTGAGGTGCGCTATGTAACGGGGTAATTCTTCATTTTTGTGCCACGCAGCCAAGCGGTTGATCCTATCCTCAAGTATTGCCTCTTGTTCTCTGTCTAGCGATACATAATCATCAATGTAGTCGATTACGAACCAATCAATATTTTTATAAAACAAGGTTTTTGCGCATCCAAATAACAAAGTGCAGATAGTAATAACGAATATAACCCTGAGCTGTGTTTTGTTAGTACTTAGCATACTTATAAACCATCCATGTTCTCTCTTTACCAATTTAACTTCTATACTGACGATTAAGTGGCAATTAATCGGCAAAGCGGCAAATTTGTTTGCCGCAACATATAAGTATAGAGTTTAAAATTAACGTTTCGTTCACAGTTGTACGATAATCATCAGATATAAATACAAAAATTAAGTGAAATGCTTCAGAAAATGACGCACTTACTTGGCATATATATTGCTTAAAATACATTAGGTTAGTTTATGGAGGAGTACCATGGCTGCTGCTGAGCAACTGGACACCAGTGTTGAGTATGAGATTCGTTACTTCGAACAAGGAAAGATACATAGTATGAGAGTGGTAGCGGACAACAAAAAAGCTGCGCATGAATACTATTTGGATTGCGGGAAGCACAATAGCGACTTATATTCTATCCGCCCGGATGAGTAAGTGTATATCAAAAAGCCAGCGTAACGCTGGCTTTTTGATAGTGGGAAGCCTATGGCACACCATGTCCTTTTGAAGCGACCCAAACGCGGTACCACTGTTCACGCGTCAATTCGATATTGAGCGCATTGACTGCCGAGTGAACTCGTTCGATCTTACCAGAACCAATAATAGGCATAGGCTTCGAAGGTAATCGGCGTACCCACGCGTAAATCACTTCATCAATACTATTCGCACCGACTTCTTCACGAATGGTTTCTAACTCATTACGAACACGAACGGCTTGCTCTGTGTCCCCCGTAAAAATTGAACCACCACCTAAGCATGACCAAGCCATAGGGCGCACACGTAAAGTTTGCATCTGGTCTAGTGTACCGTCATGCGCAACTTCAAAGTTAAGCGGATTGATTTCCACTTGATTAGTAACAAGTGGCTTGCCCAAACGCGATTGCAAAAGTTCAAATTGACGAGGTGTAAAGTTAGATACACCAAAGTGTTTCACCTTACCGACTTTATGTAACTCTGAAAATGCTTCTGCGACTTCATCTGCATCCATCAGAACGTCAGGACGGTGAATCAAGAGCACATCAATTTCATCAACATTCAAACGCTCAAGCGAGTTATTTACTGATTGGTAGATATGCGCAGCACTGGTGTCGTAATGGTTTATCTTACGCTCTGGCGTTTTATCGCCACACAAGTTGATGTCGCATTTGGTCACGATCTGAATTTGCTCACGGACGCTTTTGTCCAGTGCTAATGCTTCACCAAACAGCGCTTCACATTCATAGTTACCGTAGATGTCAGCGTGATCGACAGTCGTAATACCTAACTCAATGTGTTGCTTTAGGAATGACAAACGTTCTTGCGCCGTCATACCCCAATCTACTGCACGCCAATATCCTTGAACCAGCTCAGAAAACTCTGGACCGTTTGGTGCAGTCACTACTTTTGCAACCATGGGTTTCTCTCCTTTTCTTAATCTGATTTCATCCTAGACTTGTTTAACCGTTCACTCAACGGGTAAACTTTCGCAATTCGAACTGGAGTACGAAATATGTCTTTTACCCAACGACTCGCCACCCTGATTGGTGAAGAAAGTGTCAGCGGTTTCGCGCGACGCGTCGATGTATCCGAAGCTTTAATCCGAAAATACCTTAAAGGAAGCGAACCAAGTTTAACCAAAGCTAACCAAATCGCGATGCGCGCAAACTGTTCACTAGAGTGGCTAGCGACTGGCTGTGGCTACTTATACCGCCAAGCAGAAGTCGTAGATATGGAGGCTTACAAACTGGCCTACCAACATGTGATGAACGGAATGATTTCTGAAGTAGAAGAAGCTCAACACCGTAAATTGGTTGCGGGTTATCAGTATCTGCGCGCACATAAAAAGTCAGATGGTTTTTTGGATGAATCTGCGATGGCAACGTTTCTCGCTCTACAACACGAAAACAAAACTGCAGTTTCTTCGGTTTAGAAACGAATAACCTTTAGCTCAATCATCTCGCCATCGCTGTTTAATGTAACTGTTAATCTTGGCTTTGGCGCATCAAACTCGTCAGCTAAAACCCAACTCATGCTGCGTCGCGCTTTCTGCGAATAACGGTTGATAAAGAGAATAAGCTCTTTGTCTACCCTACGAGATAAATTGTCCTTCAAACGCTCTTTGACATCATATCGCTCACCTTGAATCTCAACTCGTGTTAGTACCAGCCCATCTTTTCTCAAATTGAGAATCATTTCATTTAAATTCTGTGCTTGATAGTCTGTCAAAAAGGAAAAGCGAATTTCTTCTCCTGTTAAAATCGCCTCACCATAGAGAGTTTGATGGTAATAGTGAAAATCATCCAAACAGAACGCCACACCTTGCTGATGCACTTCACAGTCATACCAAATACCGCCATCCTCTATAACTTGCTTAACTTGAGAAATCGGGGCATCTGATAGGATGGTTTGCCACCATAAATCTTGACCATGTACGATCTTGGCGAATAGGCCAAAAGAGAGAAGTATAAAAAGAGGAATACGTGGCATTAACGGCCTTGATGATAACTTGAAAACTCTATAGTTAATGCGCATCGCTAAAGATGCAAGAAAAGAGGTCGAGTTTTTAATACAAAAAAAGCGGACCATCTAGTCCGCACGAATCTTTTAGGGTCTGTTGACCTTTCGAGCTGACTTTTGCAGCGAATTGTTGGGTATTTATACAAGGAAGAGACTTTGCTGTGTAGCGAGCCTACATGAGAAGTCGATAACGCAGTAGAAATGACCAACAAACGCTGCCCGGAGGGTTCGGCTATTGTGAGCGGACATTAAAAAGGCGCACTTGTGCGTGCGCCTCTGCCTCGTGACTCAATCGTGAGTATGCGAGTTGGGAATTCTACTGATGCTTCCCGACCATAATACGAGGAATTTCTGTAGGGTTTGAATCCATCCAAATTGTGTGTAAAACCTCACATCCCTCCTTTGAAGCAGTCATGTTGCTTTACACTTAAAGCATGGTTCATTTTTCTCAGAAAACAAGTTTCCAAATAAATAAATATCGAAATATATGGGATCGATAGCACAATATTTACCAATATTTGAATAGGTGATACTGGAACTGCTCAATAGTGGAAAGCTAAATTGCATCTTTACTGATTAGGTCTAGACTCTCGTGAGCGTATAATTTCTTTCGTCCTTCCAAATCATGCTATCAGGAGAATCTGTTAATGACCAAACGCGAGAGAATTGTGAAATCTGTGTTAGCGCACGTACCGAAAGATGCGATTAACCAGTTTGTCTCTCGAGGGTCCACACCCACTTCATTTTCCGTTCTCTTCATGGCAGCCATCGTTGGTACTTTAGCTGGTCTCGTCGGTACTTACTTTGAAATTGCTGTTCACTTTGTATCTGAAACTCGTACTGAGTGGCTTAAAAGCGAAATCGGTAGTGTTCTTCCACTTTGGTTAGCCGCAATCTTGATCAGTGGCGCATTAGCTTTCATCGGTTACTACCTTGTACACCGTTTCGCTCCAGAAGCATCAGGTTCAGGCATTCCAGAAATCGAAGGGGCAATGGACAATATTCGTCCGGTTCGCTGGTGGCGAGTAATACCCGTAAAGTTTTTTGGCGGTATGGG
>Ga0209379_10001769_pt1 | contig 13681 bp, 9 predicted proteins | sample tdDd001_FD_187124 | JGI IMG/M metagenome (GOLD analysis project Ga0209379, IMG submission 187124) | Marine sediment microbial communities from the Atlantic coast under amendment with organic carbon and nitrate - tdDd00.1 (SPAdes)... | ecosystem: Environmental > Aquatic > Marine > Coastal >...
GTAAGAGTACGTTGCTGCATATCCTTGGCGCTTTAGATGATGCATCTCAAGGTGAGGTGGATTTTCTGGGACAGAACTTGTCTGCGCTAAGTTCAAACAAGCAAGCGGCACTGCGAAACAAACACCTTGGTTTTGTCTATCAGTTCCATCACCTATTGGCTGATTTCACTGCAGTAGAAAACGTTGCTATGCCATTGCTGATTGGTGGCGCAAAAGTCGCGGATGCAAAAGCGGAAGCAAAAGCTCTGCTTGAAAAAGTTGGCCTAGGACACCGCATGGACCACCGTCCTTCGGAGCTGTCTGGTGGCGAACGCCAACGTGTTGCGATTGCCCGTGCTTTGGTCAACAAGCCGGATTTAGTATTGGCGGATGAGCCGACGGGCAACCTAGACCACAATACCGCATTGGCGATTTACGATTTGATGCGTGAGCTAAACCAGGAATCGAACATCGCTTTCTTGGTGGTTACCCACGATAACGAGTTAGCCGCGAAAATGGACCGTCAAATGCACATGCAAGATGGGTTGCTGGTGGATCGCTTTACTATTCAAACAGCGACTGCGGAGGGCTAATTTTGTTTTCATCTTTAGCATTGATGATCGGTGGCCGTTTTAGTCGCGCGAAAAAGCGCAACAAGATGGTGTCGTTCATTTCTCTCTCTTCCACCATTGGTATTGCGGTTGGTGTTGCGGTGATCATTATAGGTCTATCCGCTATGAACGGTTTTGAGCGTGAGCTACAGTCACGTGTTTTATCGGTAATCCCACATGGGGAGTTAGAAGGGGTAAACGGTCCGCTACATAACTACACCAAGACCATGAACCAAGCCTTGAAGCATGAACACGTTGTCGCAGCGGCGCCTTATGTTCGATTTACTGGCTTGGCAGAGAAGGGCAGTAAGCTTAAGGCGATTGAAGTGCGCGGTGTGGATCCTGCTTTTGAACAAGCGGTGTCGAGCATGTCGGAGTTCATTGACCCAGAAGCATGGCAAAACTTTTATGCGGGCCAACAGCAAGTGATCTTAGGCCGTGGTGTGGCGAATGAGCTTAAAGTAGATGTAGGTGATTACATTACTTTGATGATCCCCCAGACAGGCAGCACCAATAAGGTTCAAGCACCAAAACGAGTTCGCGTTAAGGTGGCTGGGTTTTTGACTCTTAATGGTCAAATCGATCACTCATTGGCTTTAGTGCCTCTGGAGGATGCACAAGCTTATGCGCGCTTGGGTGATGGTGTCACGGGTATTTCGCTTAAGACCGATGATGTACTCAACGCGCCTTCCATTGTGCGTGAAGTGGGTAGCCTGATTGATGTGTATGTTTACCTGAAAAGTTGGCAACAACAGTTCGGCTTCTTGTACCGCGATATTCAGCTCGTTCGTACCATCATGTACTTGGTGATGGTATTGGTCATAGGTGTGGCGTGTTTCAACATCGTATCGACACTAATGATGGCGGTGAAAGATCGTGCTGCCGAGATTGCGATTCTCCGCACTATGGGCGCAAAGGATGGTTTGATTAAGCGTATCTTTGTGTGGCAAGGCGTGTTCTCGGGTGTATTTGGTAGTCTTGCTGGCAGTGTGGTTGGTGTTCTTGTTGCGTTAAATCTCACTCCAATCATCAAAGGGCTAGAAGCTTTGATTGGTCACCAATTCCTTTCGGGAGATATCTACTTTGTCGACTTCTTACCATCACAATTGCATTGGCCTGATGTTGCTTTGGTTTCAATTACGGCGATTGTGCTCAGCTTGCTAGCGACATGGTACCCTGCATCCCGCGCGGCGAAACTTAATCCAGCTGCGGTATTGAGTTCAAAGTAGTTGATAGAACTTAGCGAAGCGCTGGTAACTAACTGACACAAAAAAGGACCGAATCTCGGTCCTTTCTTTTATCTGCAATCTAACTATCATCTCTGCTGTGGCTCGGTAGCTTTCATACTTGAGTTACAACACCTTTCACGCCGAACGTTAAGCGTTTTCCATTCGATCCTTTGCAACCTGCCAATTGAAGAATAAGTACTTATCGTATCTTACGTTTTTGCCAGCTTCTTACTACTGAGTAACGCCAAAGTCCGCGAATACCAAAGTAGCCAATAATGGCAGAACCAACACCACAAATGGCACAACCAAGTAAAAATGGAGGCCCAATGGTGTTCATTTGCTCCATGATGAATTCCCACGACAGTTCAAAGTGGAAAGGCTGTGGTGGTACGTGCATGACCAATGCACCAAGCTTATAAGCAAAGTAGAACAGTACTGGCATAGTAATTGGGTTACTGATCCAGACAAGTGCTACGGATAGAGGCAAGTTGACACCAAGCATGATGGCAAGACCTGCAGCCATGATCATCTGACTCGGAAGCGGAACAAACGCCATAAACAGACCAACAGCAAAAGCACCTGATGCAGAGCGACGATTTAGACACCATAAGTTTGGGTTGTATAAAACGTTGCCGAAGACTTTCAGTGCTTTTTGGCGCTTGATCATTTCATGATCTGGCATGAAGCGTTTTATCAGCTTTCTAGGCATAGGACGACATGACTCTCTCAGAAAAAAGTTTGGCCTTGGCGTTATTTGTAGCGAGCGTTTTTTCATCTGCGTGGTGGCCGATGATGCCGAGTTGGCATTGGTTGCTGCTGGGTATTTTTGCCGTTGGCTCAATAATCAAACTACGTCGAGGCTTAATGTGCATTGGCGTAATTTGGGGCTGTATGGTGGTTATTGCCCATGGCAATGTCATGGAACAACAAAAACTAGCCCTGTTTAAAGCAGGGGTGAATATTACCATAAATGGCAAAGTTGACAGCCCTTTTACGCAAATAAGTCACGGATATGAAGGAATTGTCGTTGTTAGCCACGTAAATTCTCAATCTCTCTTACCATTTTTTAAACCAAAAGTTCGGTTGATAACCTCAATTCCACTTGGTGTTAACAGTGAAATTAAGGCGGAAGTAGAGTTAAAGCCGATTACGGGCTTAAAAAACGAGGTTGGTTTTGATTCAGAAAACTTTTCTTTAAGTCAGGGTATTGTGGCAAGAGCGACTTCGATGAAAGACAGTCGCTGGATTGTTCGCTCAAAAAGCGCTCTTAGACAAACACTCATCGCGCGTATTAACGCCAGTATTGCAGGTTTATATAATGAACCTTTAATAAGAGCTCTGAGTTACAGCGATCGATCATTACTTACTCCCGACTTATGGAAAAGCTTGCGAGACAGTGGACTTATTCATCTAGTATCCATTTCTGGTTTACACATTGGCATGGCGCTCTCATTTGGCTGTTTTCTTGGCTTTTTGTTTCGTCTTGCAATTCCATGGGCTAATCATTTGCCCTACATCTTTGGGCTAGTGTTTGCTGTTGCTTATTCTTGGCTTGCTGATTTTTCGTTGCCAACTGTGCGGGCCCTAAGTGTATGCGCGATCTATTTGTTTCTTAAGTACCATAAACTGCATTGGCCAAGTTGGAGGATTTTACTGCTCGCCATTAGTGGGCAACTTTTAGTCGAGCCGTTTTCTTTCCTAGGTAGCAGTTTTTGGTTGTCTTACTTATCGGTAGTTGCGGTGCTTGTTGTACTTAATATTGTTTGGATGAACCAATATAGTTGGCTTAACATTTTGAAGCATATCATCGCAGTTCAACTTGCGCTGTCGCTGTTCATTTTGCCAATTAGCGGCTATTTTTTTTCAGGTTTTAGCGCAGTATCTCCCCTTTTTAATCTGATTTTTATCCCTTGGTTTAGCCTGGTTGTGGTTCCTATGATATTTATAGCGCTACTTTTCACCTGCTTGACCGCAGATGTTTTTAGTTGGGTATGGATATTCGTCGATGGGGTACTTTGGCCTCTAAATTGGGCGTTAGGATTGGCTGAGGAAACTTGGTTTGCTGTTAGTGATGACTCACTTATTCTTATAACGTTGATATTGTTTTGCTCATTTGGGCTTCGTTTTCTTACTGTAAATAGCATCCTACTCATCATCGGTATTGCCACGCTCTGTCTCGTCTTTCCCTTTAAACAGTACTACTGGCGTGTTGATGTTTTAGATGTGGGCCACGGGCTATCAGTGTTGTTTGAGAAAGACGGTAAGGCATTGCTCTATGATACGGGTAAATCATGGAGTGGGGGGAGCATTGCTGAAAGAGTTATCTCGCCTATCCTACATTCAAAAGGGCATTCTCAAATTGATTCTTTGATCCTAAGTCATTTGGATGATGACCACGCAGGAGGAAGACGGTTCTTAGAAGAGAATTTTGAACCTAATGACAAGTTCAGTAGTCAGCTTCTGCCGGATTATCTTCCTTGTGTCGAGGGCGAAGCCTGGTATTGGCAAGGGGTGAAGTTTGAAGCAATCTGGCCACCTAAATTAGTAAGGCGTGCTTTTAACCCTCACTCGTGCGTCATTAGGGTCGTTGATCCTGTTTCTAACTTTCGAATTTTACTAACCGGAGATATTGAGGCCATTAGTGAATGGATTTTAATCAGACGACCAGAACTGTTAGATAGTGATATCGTGATTGTCCCCCACCATGGCAGTAAAAGCTCTTCTAATCCCAAGTTTATTGAAGCAATAAACCCTCAAATAGCCATCGCTTCTTTGGCTAAAAATAATCGGTGGGGGATGCCATCCCCATTTGTACAGCAGGCCTACACGTCTTTGGGCACATCATGGTTTGATACTGGAGAATCTGGGCAGGTGAGTATTTATGTATGGCGGGATTTTTGGCGATTAAAAACTCAACGTAACAAGATGTTTGAGCCTTGGTATAGGCAGATGCTGCGTAAGGGAGTAGAATAAGAGTCTTAATCTAAGAAAATAAAGCACTTCTATGTCGATAAATACTGATGAAACGACCTGGCAGACGTTTAAGCGTCTGTGGCAATTTATTCGCCTTTACAAATCAGGACTTGCCGTAGCCGTTGTTGCATTGGTCATCAATGCCGTTTCTGATACCTATATGATTTCATTGCTTAAGCCTCTATTAGACGAAGGTTTTGGCAGCGCAGAGTCTGACTTCTTACGCACACTTCCACTTATCGTTTTTGCGATGATGTTTATTCGTGGTGTGAGTGGGTTTGTTTCCACATATTGCTTAAGCTGGGTGTCGTCGAATGTTGTGATGCATATTCGTAGAATGGTTTTTAACCATTTTATGCATATGCCGGTCTCTTATTTCGACAAAGAAAAAACGGGTAACTTGTTGTCACGCATTACTTATGATTCTGAACAAGTGTCTGCAGCAACCAGCCAAGCATTGGTGAGCATCGTACGTGAAGGTGCGAGCATCATCGGTCTTCTTGTGTTGATGTTCTACAACAGCTGGCAGCTATCATTGGTGCTGTTTGCTGTTGCTCCCGTAGTTGCTTGGGGCATTGGTGTTGTTTCTAAGCGATTCAGAAAAATTTCAAAAAACATGCAGACCATGATGGGGCACGTGACGGCTTCCGCAGAGCAAATGCTGAAAGGCCACAAAGTCGTACTTAGCTACGGTGGCCAAGATATTGAACGTCAACGTTTTGATATTGTAAGTAATCAAATGCGACAGCAAAACATGAAGTTGGTAACGGCCCAAGCGGCGGCAAACCCAATCATTCAGATGATCGCGTCTATTGCAATAGTCGTGGTGCTATACCTAGCAAGTATTGATTCAATCAAAGAGCAACTGACTCCGGGTACGTTTACTGTTGTATTCTCAGCAATGTTTGGTTTAATGCGTCCACTTAAAGCGCTAACAAACGTAACCTCACAGTTCCAACGCGGTATGGCCGCGAGCCAAACCTTGTTTGCCCTGGTAGACCTAGAGCCTGAGAAGAACGAAGGTAAGTTCACTGTAGAACGTGCGAAAGGTGATGTTGCAGTGAAAGACGTCAGTTTTACATACGAAGGGGCAGAGAAACCAGCGCTTGACAACGTGAGCTTTGATATTCCCCGTGGTAAGACGGTGGCTTTGGTTGGTCGTTCTGGCTCAGGTAAGAGTACCATTGCGAATTTGTTCAATCGTTTCTACGACGTTAGCGGTGGTTCTATAACACTTGATGACCATGACATTCGTGACTATGAACTAAAAAATTTACGTGAGCAGTTTGCTCTGGTTTCTCAAAACGTGCATTTGTTCAACGATACGATTGCAAACAACATCGCGTATGCGACGGAAGAGCAATACACTCGTGAAGATATTGAAAAAGCAGCCAAGCTTGCCCATGCAATGGAATTTATCAGCAAAATGGAAAACGGCTTGGACACCATGATTGGTGAGAACGGTGCAAGCCTTTCCGGTGGTCAGCGTCAACGTGTAGCCATTGCTCGAGCTTTATTACGTGACGCGCCAGTTCTGATTCTTGATGAGGCAACGTCTGCTCTAGATACCGAGTCTGAACGTGCAATCCAATCTGCTCTGGATGAACTACAGAAAGACAAAACTGTATTGGTGATTGCACACCGACTGTCAACGATTGAGAATGCTGATGAAATCCTAGTGGTGGATGAAGGTGCGATCGTTGAACGTGGTAACCATGCTGATTTGATTGCTAAAGACGGAGCATACGCTCAACTTCATCGAATCCAATTTGGTGCCTAAGAGCTGTGGTTGAAAAAATCTGGTTCGAAAACCATCCTCTCAAATACCTACTGTGGCCGCTTTTGTGGCCACTGAGCTTGTTGTTTGGTGCGATCAGTAAATCTAAGCGTCAACAATATCAATCAGGTAAAAAACAAGCTTACAAAGCGCCAGTGCCTGTAGTAGTGGTGGGTAACATCACAGCTGGGGGCAATGGAAAAACACCAGTTGTTGTGTGGCTGGTGGAGCAATTACAACAGCTTGGTTACAAACCGGGCGTTGTGTCTCGTGGTTATGGGGCGAAAGCGCCACAGTACCCGCTTGTTTTGGATGACAATACGCCAGCGAAACACTGTGGTGACGAGCCGAAGCTGATTTACCGTCGCACTGGTGCGCCTGTCGCTGTAGACCCGGTTCGCGCCAATGCGGTGACAGCATTGCTTGAAACTGGCGTTGACATCATTATTACTGACGATGGCCTCCAGCATTACGCTCTAGAGCGAGATATCGAGTTCGTTATCGTTGATGGTAATCGCCGCTTTGGCAATGAAAGCCTTATTCCACTTGGTCCACTTCGTGAAGGGGTAGAGCGTCTTGCTGAAGTCGATTTTATCATCACGAATGGCGGTCAAGCTCAGCAAGGCGAAATGCCAATGTCTTTAGCGCCATCAAAGGCGATAAACCTGAAGACAAAACAACAAGTCGAGGTCAGTGAATTACGTGATCTCGTTGCGTTTGCGGGGATAGGGCATCCACCACGATTTTTTAATACACTTAATGCAATGAATGCAGACGTCAAAGTGACGAAAGGCTTTGCCGATCATCAAGACTTTGACCAGCAAGAATTACAAGCATTGGCTCAACAAGGAGCCAATGTGATTATGACAGAAAAAGATGCCGTCAAATGCGACAGTTATGCGCAAGACAATTGGTGGTATCTGCCCGTTTCTGCACAGTTTGAATCAAACGATGCAGAACGAATTTTAAATCGAATAAAAGAGGTTAAAGCGACTTATGGATCACCGTCTGCTTGAGATTGTAGCTTGCCCTGTGTGCAAAGGTAAGCTGACGTACGATAAAGATAATCAAGAGTTGATCTGCAAACTGGATCGCCTTGCTTACCCAATCAAAGAAGGTATTCCTGTTCTGCTTGAGCCAGAAGCACGAACCATGAGCATGGATGAGGGACGCTAATGTCTTTTACGGTTGTCATTCCTGCGCGCTACGCGTCGAGCCGGTTACCCGGGAAGCCATTGGCGGACATTGGTGGTAAGCCAATGATCCAGTGGGTCTATGAACAAGCGCTACAGGCGGGTGCTGAAGATGTGATTATCGCGACGGATGATGAGCGCGTATCTGTAGCGGTAGAGCAGTTTGGTGGTAAAGTTTGCATGACCTCGCCAAACCACGAGTCTGGTACTGAGCGACTAGCAGAAGTGGTAGAAAAAATGGCGATCCCTGCAGACCACATTGTGGTTAACGTTCAGGGTGATGAGCCATTGATTCCACCGTCTATTATTCGTCAAGTGGCTGACAACTTAGCGGGTTGTGATGCGCCAATGGCAACGCTTGCGGTTGAGATCGAATCAGAAGAAGAAGTCTTCAACCCGAATGCGGTAAAAGTAGTGGCGGATGAGCGTGGCTATGCTATGTACTTTAGCCGAGCAACGATTCCGTGGGATCGTGACAACTTTGCCAAGCAAGACAAAACGATCGCGAACCCATTGATGCGCCACATCGGTATCTACGCTTACCGAGCGGGTTTCATTAATACTTACGTGAATTGGCAGCCAAGTGCACTTGAGCAAATTGAGTGTTTGGAGCAGCTTCGCGTGCTTTGGTATGGCGAAAAGATTCACGTTGAAGTCGCAAAAGAAGCACCAGCAGCCGGTGTGGATACTCCAGAAGATTTAGAAGCGGTACGCGCCATTGTTGCTAAGCAAGCACAATAAGCTCGGTATTGTTTTCCAAATTAGAAAGGCTCCTCATTGAGGAGCCTTTTTGTATCTAGAATAGATTAGAAGCTGTATCGGTTAGATATTGGTATCGTACTGATTCCGTTTTGGACAAGTTGAGAGGATCTCTCTGTGTCCGGTGTCTTTCACTTCCTCGAGAATTACGTCAAAGCCCCATAAGCGATAAACATGCTTTAATACCTCGTCATAACTGCTATCAAGAGGAATTCGGTTGTGAGGAATATATTGCAGTGTTAAAGAGCGATCACCACGAACGTCAACGTTGAAGACTTGAATATTGGGCTCCAGATTTGCCAAGTTATATTGCGCAGCGAGGGTTTCCCTAATGCGTTTGTAACCCATTTCATCATGAATAGCGGCAACTTCGATGAAGTTTTTCCGGTCATCATCATTAATCGCAAAGAGCTTAAAGTCGCGCATGAGCTTCGGTGACAAGTATTGGCTAATAAAGCTCTCGTCCTTAAAGTTATGCATGGCAAAGTGAACCGCATCTAACCAGTCTGTTCCTGCCAATTCTGGGAACCACTCTTTGTCCTCGTCTGTCGGCTCTTCACAGATGCGTTTGATATCTCGAAACATCGCAAAACCAAGTGCATAAGGGTTGATGCCGTTGAAGTAAGGGCTATTGTATGGCGGTTGTGCGACCACGCTTGTATGGCTGTGTAGAAACTCGAGAATGAACCTCTCAGAAACCAAACCTTCATCATAGAGATGATTGAGAATGGTATAGTGCCAGAACGTTGCCCAGCCTTCGTTCATTACTTGAGTTTGTTTCTGTGGATAAAAGTATTGGCTTACCTTACGCACGATACGAACAATCTCACGTTGCCAAGGCTCAAGCAATGGAGCGTGTTTTTCAAAGAAGTAGAGCAGGTTCTCTTGGGGTTCACTAGGGAAGCGGACCTTCATGTCTTCTTCTTTGGTTTTGGATTGTGGCACTGTACGCCAAAGTTCGTTAACCTGAGATTGCAGGTAAGCTTCACGCTCTTCCTGACGAGCTTTCTCCTCATTGATCGAAATCTTTTCCGGACGTTTGTAGCGGTCTACACCAAAGTTCATTAGTGCATGGCAAGAATCGAGCAATTGTTCGACTTCGTGCACGCCATATCGCTCTTCACATTCCGCAATATAATTCTTTGCGAACAGAAGATAATCAATGATCGAACTTGCATCGGTCCAAGTTTGGAACAGGTAATTGCCTTTGAAGAACGAGTTGTGTCCATAACATGCGTGAGCGATAACAAGCGCCTGCATGGTGATGGTGTTCTCTTCCATCAAGTAGGCAATACATGGGTTGGAGTTAATGACGATCTCGTAAGCCAACCCCATCTGACCGTGCTTATAGTTCTGCTCTGTTTGTATGAACTTTTTACCAAACGACCAGTGATTGTAGTTGATGGGCATACCGATACTTGAATACGCGTCCATCATTTGCTCTGAGGTAATCACCTCAATTTGGTTAGGGTAGGTATCGAGACGGTAATGCTCCGCGACACGCTTGATCTCTTTGTGGTAACGCTCAAGCAGCTCAAAGGTCCAGTCTGGACCATCTGGCAGCATATTCTCTCTGCGCTTCTTCGAGGCTTTCCCCGAAAGGTTTGTTGTTGCAGTGTTCATTGCCCACCTCCTTACGCCGTTTCTTTTTTGAATAGTTCACGAAAGACTGGGAAGATATCCTCCACAGAGCGGATATTTTTCATGGCGAAGTTTGGAAATTCTTCTGAAAGTTTTTCATATTCATGCCACAGCGTTTGGTGCGAGCGTCGTGTGATTTCAATGTATGAGTAATACTGACAATTCGGAAGCAATTTATTCACAAGTAAATCACGGCAACGAGGCGAGTCATCAGCCCAGTTATCACCGTCAGATGCCTGGGCAGCATAGATGTTCCATTGGCCCACGGGATAGCGGTCTTGGACGATCTCGTTCATCAACTTGAGCGCGCTCGAAACAATCGTGCCCCCCGTTTCTTGCGAATAGAAGAACTCATGTTCATCGACTTCTTTCGCTTGGGTGTGGTGACGAATGAAGACGACTTCAACGTTCTCGTAGGTACGTGTTAGGAACAGGTACAGAAGCACGTAGAAGCGCTTTGCAATATCTTTGGTGGCTTGGTCCATAGAGCCGGACACGTCCATTAGACAGAACATGACCGCTTGGCTCGATGGCACTGGGCGCTTCTCGTAGTTCTTGAAACGTAAGTCGAAGGTATCAATAAAGGGTACGCTTTCTATTTTCTTACGCAGATCCTCAATTTCTCTCTTAAGACGATTTTCTTCAAGCTGTTGAGCTGGCTCGATGTTTTTGATTCGGACAAGCTCTTCTTCTAATTCATGAAGAAGGCGTTTCTTACCTGCTGTCATGGCGGTGCGACGTGCCAACGACTGTTGCAGTGAACGAACAACGGCAATGTTGGATGGAATACCTGCCGTTTGATAACCAGCTCGGTGTGTTTTCCATTCTGTGATTTTGGCAATTTGGTTTTTCTCAAGATTCGGTAGCTCTAAATCTTCAAACAAGATATCGAGGTATTCATCTTTTGAAATTTGAAAAACGAACTCATCTTGGCCTTCGCCGTCAGGGCTGGCATTGCCTTCACCAGCACCGCCGCCTTGGCCACCGCCTTTCGGCCGTTCGATCTTGTCACCAGTGATAAATTGGTCGTTACCAGGGTGTACGCGGTCGCGCACGCCTCCTTTACCCTGATGAAACATAGGTTCATTGATGTCTTTGTGCGGTATAGAGACGTCTTCGCCCGTTTCCGTGTTCGTGATCGAGCGTCGATTCACTGCGTCAGCTACCGACTCTTTAATCTGCTCTCTATGACGCTTCAAGAAGCGCTGTCGATTAACAGCGCTCTTGTTTTTGCCATTGAGCCTTCGGTCTATAAATTGCGCCATGAAATAGCCCTCTTCATGTTTCACAAGCGACCTAACTCAAACTAGTTAGGATGACTTACGTACTCGTAGGTACCACTCAGAAAGTAGGCGAACCTGTTTCTCGGTATAGCCTTTTTCCATCATGCGAGCGACAAAGTCGTCGTGCTTCTTCTGATCTTCAGAAGAGGTTTTCGCATTGAACGAGATAACCGGAAGTAGCTCTTCAGTATTGGAGAACATTTTTTTCTCGATTACCGTGCGCAGTTTTTCGTAGCTGGTCCAAACTGGGTTTTGACCATTGTTATTGGCTTTCGCACGAAGCACAAAGTTGACGATTTCATTTCGGAAATCTTTAGGGTTAGAGATGCCAGCCGTTTTCTCGATCTTCTCTAGTTCTGCGTTTAAAGATGCTCGGTCGAATAGCTGACCAGTTTCTGGGTCACGGTACTCTTGGTCTTGAATCCAAAAGTCGGCATAAGTGACGTAGCGGTCGAAGATGTTTTGACCATACTCAGAGTAGGATTCGAGGTATGCAGTCTGAACTTCTTTCCCAATGAACTCTACATAGCGAGGTACTAGATAGCCCTTCAAGAATTCAAGGTATTTCTCAGCAATTTCAGAAGGGAATTGCTCACGTTCTACTTGCTGTTCAATTACATAGAATAGGTGAACAGGGTTCGCTGCTACTTCTGTTTGGTCAAAGTTAAATACTCGAGAGAGGATCTTGAACGCGAAACGGGTTGATAGACCGTTCATTCCTTCATCAACACCTGCATAGTCACGGTATTCTTGATAACTCTTTGCTTTTGGATCGGTGTCTTTCAGCGTTTCGCCATCGTATACACGCATTTTCGAGAAGATGGATGAGTTTTCAGGGTCTTTCAGTCGTGAAAGAATACTGAATTGAGCAAGAGTTTCGAGTGTGCTTGGTGAACAAGGTGCTTTAGACAGTTCACTGTTTTCAAGCAGTTTCTGGTAGATCTTCACTTCTTCCGACACTCGTAGACAGTAAGGCACTTTCACAATGTAAACACGGTCCAAGAACGCTTCGTTGTTCTTGTTATTGCGGAAGGTTTGCCACTCAGATTCATTTGAGTGCGCCAGAATCATACCGTCGAATGGAATCGCCGATAGACCTTCAGTTCCGTTGAAGTTGCCTTCCTGAGTCGCAGTCAAGAGTGGGTGTAGCACCTTGATTGGCGCCTTGAACATCTCAACGAACTCCATCAAGCCTTGGTTCGCTTTACACAGCGCGCCGGAGTAGCTGTAGGCATCTGGATCGTCTTGTGAGTAATGCTCTAACTGACGAATATCGACCTTACCAACTAGGGACGAAATGTCTTGGTTGTTTTCATCTCCCGGTTCGGTTTTTGCGATACCAACTTGATCCAAGATGGATGGACGCACCTTGAGTACTTTAAACTTAGTGATGTCCCCGCCAAAGTCGTGCAAACGCTTTGCAGCCCAAGGAGACATGATTGACCGCAAGTACCGATGTTCAATGCCATATTCTTTTTTCAGAATCTCCCCATCTTCAACTGGATTAAATAGACAGAACGGATGGTCGTTTACTGGGCTTCGTTCGCCATTTGCGCTCAAAACATAAATAGGCATTTTTTCCATCAATGCTTTCAGTTTTTCGGCAAGAGATGACTTACCACCACCGACAGGGCCGAGTAGGTATAGGATTTGTTTGCGCTCTTCCAGACCTTGTGCAGCATGTTTGAGATAAGAAACAATCTGCTCAATAGCATCTTCCATGCCATAGAAGTCTTTGAAGGTTTCATAACGCGAGATGACACGGTTAGAGAAGATACGGCTCAATCTTGGATCTTGGGCAGTATCAATGACTTCTGGCTCTCCGATAGCCAAAAGTAGGCGTTCTGCAGCATTAGCGTAAGCGCTTTTGTCGTCTTTACACAGGGCTAAGAAATCCTGTAACGACATCTCTTCATCTTTTGCAGCTTCATATCTTGATTGATAGTGGTCGAAAATACTCATGTCGCTTTCCCCTTTAACTAGTCAGTCTACCGACGAACGTTGACGCAGGTTTACCCACCTTCAATATGCTCTTCGTTGTATGAGCTTATACGTCCTATTATCACGTTTGGTTTGTACTCTAGGTCAGCTAAACAACACCAAAGACTTTGCTTTATGGACAAATTTCACAACAACTGAGAACGATGGATAAGTACCTTTCAATCACTCCCTTTCTCCTTCTAAGCCTAGTCGGGGATTTCCAATTTTGCTTAACAATTATGAATTTATTGCAAAA
>Ga0209379_10001770_pt1 | contig 13680 bp, 12 predicted proteins | sample tdDd001_FD_187124 | JGI IMG/M metagenome (GOLD analysis project Ga0209379, IMG submission 187124) | Marine sediment microbial communities from the Atlantic coast under amendment with organic carbon and nitrate - tdDd00.1 (SPAdes)... | ecosystem: Environmental > Aquatic > Marine > Coastal >...
ACAGATCCAATTACAAAATCAGCATCCTGTGCTTGAAAAATTTTGGATCGATTCCACTGTAAACCCAAATCAGGGCCCAACCACTCCAATTCTATTCCGTATTTGATATTGATAAGATGTCCGAATTTCTTTTTCAGATTAGAAATTTTCTTGGGGTAATTTAAATAGGCATTATGCCCACGAATAAATTTAATATCAGTTCGTTTTTCTGCATCATATCGAAAACGAGTCATACGTGGTGTATGAATAATAAATGTAATATTGGGATGTTTTCTATTAATTGCTTCCTGAGTAATAATTTCAATATCGTCAATACCATGTTTCACATGATCGTTTCCTGTTCCCACGTGAATACCATGAGTTTCCCATAAAAAGACATTGGGAAAATTTCCTTTTTTTTCTACTTGCATGCTTTTCGTATTTTCTTTCGGAATAGATTCGAGAGTCAGTAATCGAAGTCTAAAGGTAATCTTTTTGTTCCTCTGGACACGCCTAAAAACAAGTCTTTTAATCAGATTATCAAGTATAATCAATGTTTTTTTTTAACGAAAACGTTTGTGAAAAAAATAAAAAAGGAGGAACACTAAGTTCCCCCTTTTCAAATATCAAATTTGAATTATCTCTTTATTTTACTTTCGTAAAGATCTATCCAATCCTGAACACTAATTTTCTGGACGAGTTCACCTAAAAGTTCAAAGGGAATTTGATCCATTTTTTTTAAACGAATACAAGATTTACCCATATCCAGTTTCAAATTACAATGCTTAGGGTATTCCTCTACAAACCAACCATTAAGCTCCTGATCTGTATAGAGTCCCATATGATAAAAGCCTACAAAATTCTTTTGTGATGCAATATTCATAAAAGGCAAAGGCAATTTTGTATCGCAATGATAGCCCTTAGGGTAAATAGAATGCGGCACCACATAGCCTATCATGCCATAATTCATGCATTCTTCAAATCCCTGAGGGAGATGATCAAGAATAATATTTCTTAATTTGCCGAATGCCTCCTGACGCTCCTCAGGGATTAGCTTGACGTATTGATCTGGATTATCAGCTTTGATTTGCATATGTATATGTTCTAATTAATTTAGTCCACAAATGACACGAATTATCACAAATTATAAAAGAATCAGACGCTGATCATATATGATTTGTTAATGATATTTATGTTCCAATACCAATCATGTTTTAATCATTTTGAATCTGTGTCTAATGAAATTTCAGATAATACATTTCTCTTCCTTAGGTAATATAAGTCTTTAAATCCTGTAAAAGGGCTTTGTATAAAGGATTAAGGAAGTCAGCAACACTTTCATTTTTTTCTAAGTCCCATCTTGTGGTCCATAATACAAATGACGAATTATTCTCTGTGACAGGAAATACGGTCAATTCTCCTACATATCCAAAAAGATTATCTTTTGAAGCTGCACCTGGCCCATCGTCTATACTATAGCTAAACTTTTTTTCCTGATTATTGAATGATAAAAGAGTTTCATAAAAGGTCCCATTTACAATTCGCTTGGCACCAACTTCAAAAAAAGGTTTATCCCCTACAATTTCTACTTTATTTATGACGTTTCGTGCCCAGGACAACTCATGAAAATTTCTCAACACATCCCATACTTTCTCTGCAGGGGCTTCGATTACAATTGAATTATAACATCCCATTTTAAATAAGTTTAGTAGTTGATAAAATATAATTTGTGACTTATGCTTAAAGCATGTCAGATATGAATGTCATTTTATTCCGCCAAAATTAATTCCCGTTAAATCAGCCATTTCTTTTTTCCATGTTGTGATATCATTCTCATTAAACTGATTGAGATGATGATGTCCACAGGCACGCGCCATCACTTTCATCAATTCAGTAGATGCCGTAAAGAAATTATATAACTGTTTAGCCGATTGATCTACCTTAATTAGTTTACGCAATTCGGGCTTTTGGGTTGCAACGCCAGCCGGACAATTATTGGTATGGCACATTCTTGCAGCAACACAACCTATTGACTGAATAGCTGAATTGGCTAAAGCCACACCATCTGCTCCCAAAGCCATGGCTTTTATAAAATCATCGGGAACTCGCAGACCACCTGTAATAATCAGAGTAACATCCTTTCGGTTTCGCTGATCAAGGTACTGACGAGCTCTTGCCAGAGCGGGAATGGTTGGTACTGAAATATTGTTTCTAAAGATTAAAGGAGCGGCTCCGGTACCTCCTCCGCGGCCATCAAGAATAATATAATCGGCAGAAGCATCCAATGCAAATTGAATATCGGCTTCGATATGATTAGCCGATAATTTAAAACCAATGGGAATCCCTCCTGTTATCTCCCGAACCTTATTGGCAAAATTCTTAAAATCTTCAACCGTATGTAAATCATCAAAAGTTGGTGGTGAGACGGCTGCTGTACCTTCTTCCAATTTACGAACCTTAGCAATTTTCCCGATTACTTTATTACCAGGCAAGTGTCCTCCTGTACCCGTCTTTGCACCCTGTCCACCTTTAAAGTGAAAGGCCTGCACACGCTTTAGCTTTTCCCACTCAAAACCAAATTTAGCCGATGCATATTCATAGAAGTATTTGCTGTTAGCCATTTGTTCTTCATCCAGCATACCACCTTCACCGGAACAAATCCCAGTTCCAGCCTGTTCTGCACCTTTAGCCAATGCCGTCTTTGCTTCTTCAGACAAAGCGCCAAAACTCATATCGGAAACAAAAAGAGGTATATCCAATCGCAATGGCTTTTTCGCATTGGGACCAATAATCAGCTGGGAACCGACCGGGACATCTTCCATAAGAGGCTTGCTTGCCATTTGAGCCACCAATAACTGAATATCCTTCCACTGTGGGAGCTCAGGACCGGGAACACCCATAGCATCAACTTCGCCATGATGCCCCATTTTAGATAAACCATCGCGAGCCAAAGCTTTAATATAAGCCAATGTCGGCTCTTCTTTAGTTGGTTCACCCATGACCGATTGCTTTTCTTCAGGCTTTTTATCTGAATCCTCATCCTTTAAAGTCTTATGCGTTCCATCGCAATAAGGCAAATTTTTACTCTGTTTACACATACACAAATAGGCTTCTCCAGTTTCTTCAGGATTAAAGAATAAAGGCTTAAAAGATGTGCTAATATGAGAGCCATCGCAAAAGGGTTGCGACTTTGATTCCCCACATGCACAAAAATACAAATCATCATCTTTCTGCAATTCAACAACTATAGGTTTCTTGCCTGCTTGTTTTGGTTCACTCATGGGATCAGTTTTTAAATATGGATTACTCTTCAATTTAAAAACTATTTACCAATTATTCATAATATGATTGTCCCTATTTTTCTAAAACAAAAGCAGATCCACATTGAAAAACACCCATAACACCAAGAGCTTTTAAAATAAACTTATCCGTAATAGAAAAGCCACAATCCTATGATTGTGGCTCTTGTTCTCTAATATGAGTCAATACTAGTCGTGTTAGCTTTATTCGGGCACCTCTTCTTTTCGCTGGCACTTACAGAACTTTAACATGATTATGGCTACAAATATGAGCAGATAGCCTGATAAGGACACCCACTGATGAAATGCATACAAATCAAACAAATCAAGAATTAAAATAACAGCTCCAATTAGGGCGACGAGATAGGGTATGTATTTCATATATGATTATCTTTTTAGAAGACCCGAATATAAGATATTAGACAATTCTACTCAAATTTAATGTCCAATATTTTAATAAAGCTAGTCATAAGCCATGGATTCCTGAACAGCCTCTTTGTTTCTTACTTAGAACCACTCTACTTGGTTTTAATTGCTATGCCCCCTTGTCCACCACGAAGCCAATAAATTCATTTATTTCAGCTCTATTGTTAGAAGTACGTCTCATTCCCAAAGGAAAATTCATCATCTACTTACCATCTCTAAGGTTGTATTCGTATACAACGAGTTCGATATCACGATTCTTATAAGTTTTATTTTTGATCTTTTTAGCAATTACGGGGCAATCTTTAAAAAACTTAAGCCCTGTTTTTCGAAGTCCTCTACCCAAACCATTACCAACTTTTGTGACAGGTTCTACAATATGACTGTCATTCATACAGATGTAATAGAAAGTTGTTCTACCTCCCATAGAGAAACCAAGTGAAACACCCATGTTTCCCCCTCCAGCCATGCCGCCCATAGGAGTATTATTATCAAAATGTTCCGAATACAAACTCATGTTTCCTTTAACACACAATTTCAATAGTTTAGGACGCTTCACATGCTTTTTCTTTATCATTTTATAATGATAGGTATTCATTTCAAAATCCTCCTCAATCTTCAAAACTTTGATTTCTCTATATGTATAGATGCGGGCTTCGCTGTTTTTGTCCTTTCTGAACTTAACGGTTTGGTCTTTTTTAATTCTGGCTAAGCCTTTGAGTTTTTCTCCTGATCGAAGCGTTATAAATGCCTCTTTCTTTTGAGTAAAAACCGCTAGATTGATTAGCAATAAAAATATGACTACTAGATATTTTGATATCTTCATTTTAATATTTCATTTAACTATTCCACAGAGATAAACATATGCTTTTAGCTTAAAACGATTTTTTCAAACTCCGCTAACTATTGCGAGGAATTGAAATGTAGGCATATCACCTCTTAAATGTCTGTTGAAAAGGGAAGTAGAAAATTTTATTTTTAAATGGTAATACAAAGAGAATCTGTTTCAATGTGGTATCAATTGGAAAAAGTAAACATCCTTGAATCGTATCATTTGAAGCTAAAATTGTGTCTTTTAAAACTGAATTTTTCCAGAATAGAAGTTGAGAATTTGTGCTAACTAAACTCTCTATCCGTTGAGCGTCCCAATTCTCTTCGTCTTCTTGTCTATTCTTTTCCATATCACCCAATGAAAGCCCTGGCATTATTAATTCAACAGTACTTTCAATTAACCCATCCTTTAGATGTTGCTTCAGTTTTTTTCTAGGCTTTGAATAAGGATTCTTTGCTTGGCTTAAACTATCCTTTAGAAGTTTAAGATTGTCTATCTCTTTTTTATAATCGAGACTATAGTATTTACGATCTGATGACATTGAGTCAGGCTTTGCTTTTACCAGGTCTTTATAATAAAACAAAGCAGGTTGAACAGAAATTGAATTATCTGTGTTGTTAATCATCTCCAAAGCAATGGCAAGTCGCTCGTTATTTATGCCTTCAAAAGAAAGACTAAGACATAAGGAATCCTGCGTAAAAGGGTTAGTATTTTCAGATAGTAATGGTCTCAGTTTTGTAAAATATATACTCGACTGAATTGAGCATGAAACAAATAACAAGCAGCAAATGCTTAGATACTTTGTATTATTCATATTTACAATTTTATTTACTATTCCACAGAGATAAACATATGCTTATAGCTTAAAACAACTTTATCAAATTTCTGTAAGAAATCTGTTCCAAAGATGCCATCCTCACACCAGGTGTGCATAACTGCTTCTGTGCTAACTTGCACCTGATTGAAATTGAACTCATGCTCTTCTAGTTCAAACTTAGTCAGTGGTAGTCGATACGATTTCTGAATTGAAATACCACCGAATCCTCCAATTCGAAGCGAATCACTTAATCCTAGACATTCTACATCTGACTTATTTCTCTCGTAAAAATGATGAGTCAAATAGGTCTGCACATTACCCGTGTCGAAATGCATTAGACAAGGCTTTCGATTTAATCTTAGTTTTAAGTAGGGTTGTCGGTTTTTCATCACCAAATTGCTTCCGCTCTTTGGTAGAGCTGATAATTGAGATGGAAACAAAATTATATTCTTCTTAGGCAGAAAAATCACTTCATCAAGCGCATTCAAGATGTCTGCTCCTAATACTGCAAAGTCATTTAATGTTGTATCTGTTACGATTTTAGGCACAACATAAAAGATTGGATTATAACACGTAACATCACCAAGACTTAAACTGTCCGTTGTTCCTACCCAAGCTGTTCCTTTGCCCACACCCACCATAGATATGGAATCGGCAATTTTGACTAATCCCATCCTTTTAGCTATACTTTCCGATAATAAGCTATACTTAGGACAACCCGTATCAAAGATCATTGATAAATCAGTATTGTTTATCTGAGCATTTACTATTAAACTTTCACCTCTACCCGCTTTATCAAGATGAAAATCGATCTCACAATCCTTATCGGGACGTACCACTTTAAATGCTTTTGCCTTAGCTAAAGACCTATTAAGCTCCAATTTATCCTGAAGTATACCTCTAATTTGTCCTAAAGGAACTTCTTTAGTCTGTACGAGAAAGGATTCTAAAAGTTCAACAGCAGCCTTAAAATCATATTTATTCTCGTATACATCTGCATAGAGATAGATAAAATTAGCAATAGTCCCAATTCCCAATTGAGCTTGGTGATCTTCATTACTCAATAAATCCTCAAAAGCTTTAATGCCTTTTTCAGGTTGATTAAAAGCTATTGCAAGCATCCCTTCTGACATACAATCCAACATAGGAATGATACTATCTTTTAAGAGTATATGTTGTTTTTGCAGTTCAAACATATCATTACCTCCAATCAATTGACCAATTAATGCATTGGGATTCTGGGCTTGTATGGCTTGGCAAGAGATAATTAAATATATAGCCACTAAACTAAGTGCGTAAGTTATTTTATCCTTCATTATAAAGATTATTTATAAGACGTGAGATGCCAAAACCTGTTGGACTTCATAAACATTCACGGACTTGTTGAATTGCTTTCTGATACTTGGTTCCAGTTCACTGGATACCCAAATCTTCAATTCTGCATCCAAATCGAAGGTTCCATTGGTTTCAATACTAAACCTGGAAATGCTTTTATAAGAAATTGATTTGTATTCGGTTTTACTACCTGTAATACCTTGCTTATCGACCAATATTAATCGTTTATTCGTAAAAATGAAGGTATCACGAATCAGTTTAAATCCCAATTCTATCCTTTCGCCTTCGATAAGGAGTTGATTGTATTTTTTAATTAATTCTTCCTGGCTTACTGAGCCTGCATTTCCTATAATTGCTGATAATAATCCCATTCGTATATAACTAAGATTTTGATTTTTTTTATTACGCCTTATTTACCCATATTCATTTTCACACCATTATTTGGATGAATCTAATTACCGTATAGCAGTTTTAGACGCTTCATGGCTCCAATGGATAAAGGGATGGCAAACACACAAGCAGCCACAACAGCTCCAACGTAGCTAATGATATTTTCATTCGAAAATAGAGTCTGCATAAAAGAAACGTATGATTCCATATCAAGGCCTTTCTTTACGATCATACCAACAAAAGCACCCAGTGATAGAGCAAACATCACTTTAAAAATGACTATGCTTATCTTCGCATCTTTCATCTTAATCCAATTATTAGCTTCTCTTCTCTCTCGTGTTTTATCATTTACAGAGATTATTATATAAACGATACCACCTATAACACTTCCAAACAGACATGCAACAAGAAGTTTGATTGATTCTTTATCAAATAACATTCCCAGATCGATACGCTGACTCAATAAAGATTGCGTTATAAATTGATAGGCAAATACAGCCAAAACAATTCCCAAAAGGAAATATTGACCTAAGTACAAATACTTTAATTGTTTAATTCTAATCCACATATTTCATCATTATTATATTAACAGAATCTCAAATTTATGAAAAGAAAATAATAAACAATATAATGTGCAACTAATTATATAGAACTAAGTGTAAAATAGAATTCGTCTATTCATCTTATACCACACAAAAAAGGAGTAGACTTGTTTTAAAGCCTACCCCTAATCACTCAATGTACTAACCAACTATGAACTTATTAATACTTTCTTTCTAGCCTTAATTCTTAAAAACCAATTTCTCCCCATCCAAGTCTATAGAGATGGCATTTTCTGCTTGTAGTCTTCCTGACAGAATTTCTTTGGATAACTGATTCAAGATAAGCCTTTGAATGACTCTTTTAATCGGTCTGGCTCCAAACTGAGGCTCAAAACCAGTCTTAGCCAAATGAGAAATAAGCGTATCACTTAATTCAAGCTTAATATCTTTTTTCGCTAAACTTGCTTTAAGCGCATTTATTTGAAGCAGAACAATCTCTTCAACTTCCTCAAGATTCAAGGGTGTAAACATGACTATTTCATCTATTCTATTGAGAAATTCAGGACGCACAGTTTGTTTCAAAAGCTTGAGCACCTCAAGTTTTGTATCATCCAAGATGGCCATGCGCTTACTCATATCAATATTCTCCAATCTATCTTGAATGATATGGGCTCCCATATTTGAGGTCATGATTATAATTGTATTTCTAAAATCAGCCACACGTCCCTTATTATCTGTCAGTCGACCTTCGTCAAGCACTTGCAGAAGGATATTGAAGGTATCGGGATGTGCTTTCTCAATTTCATCAAGAAGAACAACAGAATATGGTTTACGTCTAACTGCTTCAGTTAGCTGACCACCTTCGTCGTAACCCACATATCCCGGAGGCGCTCCAACCAATCGGCTGACCGCATGTCGCTCCTGATATTCACTCATATCGATACGGGTGAGTGCATTTACATCATTGAATAAATATTCAGCCAATGTTTTAGCAAGTTCCGTTTTCCCAACGCCTGTTGTACCCAGGAATAGGAAACTTCCTATTGGACGTCGACTATCCTGAAGATCAGCACGTGAACGACGGACGGCATCCGAAACCAGCTCAATAGCTTCATCTTGTCCCACCACGCTCTTATGCAACTCATCTTCCAGTTGCAACAGTTTCTCTCTATCGCTTTGCAACATCTTAGAAACAGGAATACCTGTCCATTTAGCAACCACTTCAGCAATATCCTCACTGGTCACTTCTTCTTTAATTAAAGCATTATCCTGATTAGCTGCCAAATCATTTTTAAGCTGATCCAAGAGTTCTTCATCCTCTTTAATTTTTCCATAACGCAATTCAGCAACCAATCCAAAATCACCATCACGTTCCGCCCTTTCGGCCTTTTGTTTGTGGTCTTCAATTTGAGCTTTTACGGCTTGTACTTTATCAACCAAATCTTTTTCCAAACGCCACTTGGCATAAATACCTTCTCTACTTTCCTTAAGGTCTGCTAACTCTTTCTTTATTTTTGATATTTTAGCTTTGTCCTTATCACGCTTAATCGCCTCCAATTCAATTTCAAATTGCATAATTTTACGATCAAAGACATCCAGTTCTTCCGGTTTGGAGTTAATTTCCATACGCAGTTTTGCAGCAGATTCATCCATTAGATCAATGGCCTTATCCGGCAAAAAACGATCGGTAATATAGCGTTGTGAGAGCTCAACGGCCGCAATAACAGCACTATCCTGAATTCTCACCTTATGATGGCTTTCATATTTATCTTTAATACCCCTTAGAATAGAAATGGCACTTTCCCGATTTGGTTCGCCAATCATGACCTTTTGGAAGCGACGCTCCAAAGCCTTATCCTTTTCAAAATATTTTTGGTATTCATCCAGGGTCGTTGCTCCAATAGCACGCAGTTCGCCACGAGCCAGAGCGGGTTTTAGGATATTAGCCGCATCCATGGCACCTTGTCCTCCACCAGCACCTACCAGAGTATGAATCTCATCTATAAAAAGAACAATTTTCCCATCCTCAGCAATTACCTCTTTCACGACTGCCTTCAGCCTTTCTTCAAACTCTCCCTTATACTTTGCTCCGGCTATTAAGGCACCCATATCCAATGAATAAATGATTTTATCCTTTAGATTATCAGGAATATCACCTTTCACCAAACGATGAGCTAAACCTTCTGCTATTGCCGTTTTACCAGTTCCAGGTTCCCCTATCAACATGGGATTATTCTTGGTTCGGCGAGAAAGAATCTGCAATATTCTTCTGATCTCCTCATCTCGACCAATTACAGGATCCAGTTTTCCATCATTTGCCAATTTATTGAGGTTCCTGGCATATTTATCGAGTGTATTATAAGTATCTTCCTGAGATTGAGAGGTCACATTTTGTCCTTTACGCAACTCATTAATCGCTGCCGATAGATTCGTTTCATTAATCCCGGAATCTTTCATCAAACGAGAAACCGAGTCTTTTGCTTTTAACATGGCCAGGAGCAGATGTTCAATTGAGATATACTCATCTTTCATTTTCTTAGCCACATTAGCCGCATCGTTTAAGCTTTTGGAAGCTTCGCGAGACAATACAATTTCGCCTCCCTGCACTTTGGCAAAGCTTTGAATAACGTGATCAAGCGTTTTCTGGAAAATCTCGGTATTAATCCCCAGCTTCTTTAAGATAAAGGGTAATACATTGTCATCAAGCTCAAAAATGGCTTTTAAGACATGTGCATTTTCTATCTGTGGGTTTTCATAGCCCTGTGCTATTTGCTGGGCAAGCTGTATCGCTTCCTGCGATTTTATGGTATATTGATTAAAATTCATTTTTTTTAGTTTTGTAATAAACTGTATTCTGGCAATGTTTATTCAAATCTCATACCTAAATTATTATTACGTCATCCTGACAGAAAACAGCAACACTATATGACATAATAACAGGTAATTTATCAGATAACCTGCTAAAACAACAAAAGGTGCAGCCTAACGACCACACCTTCAACTTTAATTTACAATCTAAACACCTATCAGAAAGCTGAAAATTGTTTTTCAACAGATTTAGGTGATTCAAAATAGGCTTTCCCAACCTCACTTGACATGGAATCAGGAAAGATATCTTCATCACCTGCTATCAAACCCTTTATAATATTCTCAGCAACATTCTCTGGGGAATCCTTATCCATTTCAAGTTCTTTGGTCATATCCGTATCAATGGGTCCCGGGTACACACCTGAAACTAAAATATTAGAATCATTCAGTTCCCCTCTCAAACCTTGAATCACAGAATGCACAGCTGCCTTAGAAGCACAATAGGTTAAGCCCATAGGCATACTAGCCAAACCAATTATAGACGACACACAAGCAATAGCAGCAGTATCTTTCTCTCTTAAAGTTTCGAGAAAGGCATGAGTCAATTTGACAAGCCCCCAAACATTTACTTCAAAATTGGTGTGTAGGCTTTCAAGCAGGTTCCCATTTAGGAAATTACCTACGGAAAAAATGCCCGCATTATTAATTAAAATCTCAACATCTTTTGCAAGAGAAGCGGCCTGGTTGATTGAATGATCATTGGTCACATCCAATACAACAGGAACCAAGCGTTCTCCATAGCAGGACTTTAAACTATCCAGTTTGGTAATATCTCTAGCTCCGGCATATACTTTTTTGGCGCCATGCTCTAATAAAGCAATGGTAACTGCTTTACCAATTCCTCTGTTCGAACCGCTCACGAAAGCAACTTTACCTTCAACTTGCATTTTTTTCATCTGAATATTCTTTAACTATGACTTAAATTTTTACTATTCGCTTCCTTTGAAGACATAATTCTTTTAATGCAACTCATCATAGCCAACCATCCATTGAATGCCAAATTTATCGACAAACATCCCGAAGTAAGACCCCCAAAAAGTTGTATCCATAGCCATAATAACTTTTCCATCAGCAGACAACTTGTTAAATAATTCATCTGCAGCCTCCTTACTTTCAGCGGAAATAGATACTGAGAAATTATTCCCTTGAATAAATTTCTTAGCCCATTCGCCACTGGTATCACTCCCCATCAAAACAGTTTCCTTACTTATAGGTAAAGAAACATGCATAATCTTATCTTTATCCTCATTACCAATTGGACAATTAGGATTATCAGGCATTTCTGAAAATCGTGCTATATGTGCAAATTCTCCACCAAAAACTGATTTGTAAAAGAGAAAGGCCTCTTCACAATTGCCATTAAAAGTCAAATACGTGTTAAGTGTTGTCATTATTGAGTTGTTTTAATTATTTAGATTCAGCAAACTCTTTAAAGTTTGCCAAATATTTACAAGTTTCTTTTTTAAACATACCTGGCATTAGAAAAATCATTATTCTCAAAAATCCAGAGCATTTAAATTCATTGACTGATTTCCAAATGGTTTTATCGTTTCCCTTTTCAATAAAATAATTTTGAACATGATTCCAAACTCCCTTGGCTTCATAAGTTCCCGAAAACTCTAGAGGGAGATCATTCACAGTAATGGTTTCAATCATTTCAAGCTCGCGTTTCCCCATTTTATATTGTAGTTTTGATTTAGCTCCCACTTGACCTGGGGAACCACTTATTGCCTCAAAACTCACAAGGCCGGGTTGCCAATATTTCATATTATCAGGATTATCAAAAAGTTCGACAACCTTATCTCTCGATAAATTAATCTCAACTTCTACTTCGTATTTCATCCTAAAGCTATATTTCGAATTCGTATTTAGTAATGAGAGAGAAACCTTTATTAAAGGACTAGGAATCATACTACCTAATTTATGAAATTTTGAGATAGTAATCAACACAATTCAGACATTGACGTCTTTTTCTATAATCTCACCAACTTTAAAATGAAAAAAGTTGTACCCTTTGCTGAGTACAACTTCTTATGATCTGAATAAATAAAATCGGATAATTCCTATAAATACCAGTTAACGAATCTTCTTTATAATATTGAAAAATAATTCCACAGTCGGAACTAATGCGTTTTCATCTATATCAAAATTTGGTGTATGATGTTCTAAATGCTTGCCAGGTAATGCGGCACCAATACCTATAAAACAAGCCTTTCCTCCTCTGGATTGTACATCATTCATCAGAGAAGTAAAATCTTCACTCCCCCGATTTACCTTATCGGATAGAATCACATCTGTAAAGCAATCCATATTTTTTGCCTCATCTTTTATCTGTTCTGCAAGAGAATCATCTCCACTAGCTGCGGAAGCTTCACCAACTTTTTTAATCTCAAAAGAGCAGCCCTGTTTTTGAGCTGAATGCCTAACAATACACTCGAGCCCCTCAAGCAGCTCATTCTCTATGCTTTGACTATCCGATCTTAGTTCAACCTCTAATTTAGCATTATCTGCTATAATATTACGAGCTGTTCCACCTTCCATTCGTCCGACATTAACCCGTCTCAGGCCTTCCCCATCCTGCTGTAAGTCATGTAGAGCAAGTATTGTATTGGCTGCTGCCAGAATAGCATTATTCCCTTTTTCCGGACATATACCGGCATGAGCTGCTTTTCCATAAAAAGTCACATCCAGTTTGTCTGTAGCGGCAGTGCCATTTTGTGAACAAACCACTTTCCCAAAAGGCATATTACTCCAAAGATGAGCCGCTAACAGATAATCAACATCTTTTAAAAATCCCGATTTCACGATTGAAGCTGCCCCCCTTACGCCTTCTTCGGCAGGTTGGAATAAAAGAATATAATTAGCGCTCAATTGATCCTTATACTTAGCTAAGTAATGTGCCAATCCAAGACCTATAGCCATATGTCCATCATGACCACAAGCGTGCATAACAGCTTCGTTATTTGACACAAATCCCATTTTGTTAGGATAATGATTTTCGCCATTCGATTCTGACATTGGTAAGGCATCCATATCAACACGAATAGCAACAAGAGGTCCATCTCCACATTTTAAAATACCTGCAACAGCTGTCGCATTATTGGCAAAAGCTTGCATTTTTTTGCTACCAAATATTGCCTCAGCCTTTTCAAAGGCTATTTTATTATCATGCTCATTAGGCAGTCCCATTAGATT
>Ga0209379_10001773_pt1 | contig 13671 bp, 9 predicted proteins | sample tdDd001_FD_187124 | JGI IMG/M metagenome (GOLD analysis project Ga0209379, IMG submission 187124) | Marine sediment microbial communities from the Atlantic coast under amendment with organic carbon and nitrate - tdDd00.1 (SPAdes)... | ecosystem: Environmental > Aquatic > Marine > Coastal >...
CTTTCAGTTTTTGAACGAGTGACGAACCCGAATAGGCGTTCCAGTCGCTCAAACTCATTTTTTGTGCAGCCTTTGTCCTTGAAGTACTTGTTAGGCTTATTGTTTTTGCAGGAGGGGGGCCAATTTTTGTTTTGTCCTTTTTACTCTTTTGTCGCACACATCGATCATTATGTTGCTTTTTCGATTTTGGTTGCGGAATTTGTGACCATCCTATCATTGTAATGGATAGCATAGCGCATAAGAGCACTAATTTGTTGAAATTTTTCATTTGGGTATTGTTAAATTAGAATTAAACTAAAAAGTTTATTCGATGTCAGTTCGACACTTATCCCCGAAAAATGGTTATACATATTTCTTTAGCAGTATTAAATCTCAGTGAGATAAACTCAAAATCGATTACATTATGCTATAATGGAAATTCAAGATGGAGTTAAATGAAATCCTTTTATTTAAATTTCACAGTGGGGACAGTTGGGCCGTACTAACGTGATTTAGATTGGATTTAAAGAAATTAATAAAGCAAATAATTTTTCACTCATTTATTTGTACAGGGAATTGAAAATGCTTCAATAACCCTGTACAGATATAATGTCTGATTTAGTTCACAATTATTTGTTTTTTAAGAGAACCCTTATCATTTCTAAGGATGATAAAATAATTCCCCGTAGACAAGCTATTAAGATTTAGCTGCTGAAGAGATGAGTTTACCTTTTCTAATAATACGGTAACTCCAAGAGTGTTTACAACAAGAATAGATGCATCATTATATTGTTCAGGAATAATCAGAGATATTATTCCATCAGTAGGATTAGGGTATGCGGTGAAAGAAGCTTGTTTTTCTGGCATCAGGATATTGCTTACGTCTTGTTTTCCTGATTTAGAACCAGTAGTGCTGATCGTATAATCTTCAACTTCTCCGTTAGGAAAAGTACCGCATGCGTTTGGTTTAGAGCCTTCTTGTAAACTCACCCGCATTCTTGTAGAACCTGAAAAAGTCGATGGAACTGTAAACCAGGTTCCCATAACTGTATTTCCTGTTTGATCTAAAATAGTTTCGTCAAGTTCAAAGACTCCATTTTTATTCCAATCAACCCAAACTCTAATATTTTCTCTATAGGGTTGGTTGGGTCTAAATCCAGGTTCGATTGTAATCCAGGTTTGTTCTCCTGGGTTTACTCTGGAAACAACATGAGTAAAATCAGAATATGGACTTGCCTCCGATCGGTTAGACAAATTTGCCATGCTAACACCCTTAATCCATTCGTAAGATTGAGAATTGCCTTGCGATGCGCAGTAACTTAACTCAGCGGCCTGTGTTGTAAATGATACAGCATAGGAAGCATTTGATGTATTGCCACTAAAATCTATGGCTCGTACATATATTTCATAATAGGTATCTGCAGTAAGACCTGTAATTTCGTTATAGTTTTCACTGCATGTTTTAAGTAATGTATTATTTGCAAATATTTGGTAGCCCATTACACCTACATTATCTGTACTTTCATTCCAGTTAAGTAGAGCAGAACTGGATGTTACATTCGATTGTGTGAGATTTGTAGGTGTAGTCGGTGCTATGAAATCAGTATTATCGCCACCACCAGTAATAACGACTGAGTAGTCATGTGTTTCTCCAATATAAGTATTGTATTCGCAAGCATCTAAGTCATTGGTATGAACATACCGAACTCTTAAACGTGTAATACCATCTAAAGCATTACTTGGTATTGAAAAGTAATTTTCTAACGGATTTTTACCAGTGGTATTGATGATTTCTTCAGTAACAGTAAAAGCACCATCCTGATTCCAATCAATCCAGGCTTTTAGGTGTGTTTCATCATATGAATAACTCACATCGACACTTATTTGCTGGCTTGTGTTTTTGGTTAATGTTGTAACAATATTTGTAAAGTCAGCGTAGCCTGAAGGGTTGTATTTATCATTAATGTTCTCAATGTTACCAACTTTAACATATTGAATGTAGGCATAATTATTTTCACTTTTAGGACTGCAATATTCAGTTCCTGGTTGGGCGAAAATTTCAACAGCATCCTCAATTAGTTTGGTGTAAACTTGCCCATCATATCCAGTTACAATTAATTTGATATTATATTTGCCAGGTGTACTAAAGCTAATATTTGATTGACTAGCGTATTGATCTGAGAAATTTGCATTTTGTGCTTCCCATCTAAAACCTTTAATATAGCCTGTTGATGTACTGGTTAATTTAATAGTTTCTCCTACTAATTGAACTTTTGAATCTAGTTTGAAGTTACAAACAGGGGTTGAACTTATAGATCCATCACGTAATGAGCCTGTAATGTAGAAGTCAGTATCATAGGTGTTTGTGTTTTTGTAATAACCTACTAAATAGTCGAAATTATTAATATATTTATCCGCCTCAAGTCTTTTTATTAATTGATTGAGTTGGTTGTCTAAATTAGCTCCAGTTAATTTACCCTTTACACCAAAACGTTTAATTGATGCATTGGCATCCGTAACAACTTGAATGTTGCTAAGACCTGATATAGTCTTAAATTCTCGCTCTATATCTGATATATTCCCTACACTTAAATTATCATCTGGTAGATATGCTGTTTCTGTTGTCCACCATTGATCTTTTTGTGCAAGAATTTCGTCTGTATACGTATCAATTCGTCGTTGAAAATCTGATGAGTTTCTGAGAGTGTTGATTTTTGCATCAAAACCAGCAATATCATCTGATTTTACGTAATTAATTAATTCACGCATTAATAACATATCTTTTTGATACATATACAGCCAGATGATATAAGCATATCTATAAAACTTAAAGCCACTGTCATAGGATGCTCCTATAGTCTCATATACGGACATTCGATTACTGCCATCATTTTCGATACCATATAGCATGCTTGCTCTTAACTGAACACCATCCGAAGAGGTACTTCCTGCCATAAACTCAGCCATACCTTCTTCAAACCATGTCAGACGGTCATTATCAAAAAAATCTGTTTCACTCCATAATCCTTCTTCCATATACCTTCCTTGTAAGTAATGAGTATATTCGTGTCGAAATAATTCTTCTAAAGTGTACGTGCTTTCTTCAGGTGTTCTTTCATAGGTATAAAATGTTGCATCTCTCTCAATATACATACCTCCATTATTTGTTGGTAGTCCTGTTAAATAAGCTTGATAAGTTTCGTAATCATTTAATGTTCCGTAGACCATCATTGTAAGTACTTCACTATTATCGCCTACAACAGGTGTATCTGACTTAAGGATTCTAAATGTTTGAGCTTGAACTTGTTTGGCAGCATAATAAAGGGGCTCAACGTGCTCGTAGCTTAAAGGCGTTTTTATCAACATTTTACCATCTTCAAAGGACCAAGTGTGAGGGAAAAGTTTTTTTATAAGTTTATCTCGTAAATCAACTAAGTCGTAGCATAAGTTATATTTTGAGCAGTCAGAATATTTATTTATGGCTTCCACTGCACGTAGCCAGTTTACGTGCATTTCATCGAAAAATCGGGCAATTGCTACGAGGTGATTTTCCACTTGTGGTAAAAGCTCATTAATAGAAGCAGCACGTGCAAGTTCTCCGACAGCATTTGCCTGCATAAAATTGAGTTTGTTGTCTGCTTTTATCTCTGGATCAACTGCTATGTCAAATTGTAGACTGAAGAGTTCACTATCGTATTTTGCTGCTTGTATAAAAACGGGATCTTTGTATTCGACACATTGGAATAGTATGGTAAATACGCGGTTAGCCATTACCGAATATGAGTGTAAGACATCCTGATCAGAAATCTGTTTCCAATTTTTAGTCAAGACTAAATTTCTCATTATTTTTTTTACCAGAGAAATAACTTCAGGCAGGCTTCTTATCTCATCACGATCTAGCATTGTCATGTATTCATCAAATATTTTCAAAGCATCATCGCTTAAGACAAATAAATTTTGATTTTTTGAAAAGGAAATACAAGCCAGTTCATACCAGTAAGATGCTTCTGCATCAAATTTTACAATTGTCTTAGCAAAAAAACTATGGTAGTTTGCCGCATGAAGATAGGATACTAAGCCAAGCATTCCACTATTAATTGTACCATCATGTGAGATTGATATATTATACATGGCTCTTGCTACAGCTTCAATATTTGAACTTGTAAACAGCCTTTCACCCTCTGATTCATTAAAATCAAATAAGGATCTAAGTTGTGCATCATAATCGGTTACATTTTTTAATTTCTCGACTAGTGAAGAACCGCTGTAATAACTCCATTCACTAAAAGAAATGTTTTGTACAGCGGCTTTTAGTCTTGAATTTGCGTTAGTACTAGAAGCTCGGGCAGGAGAGGGACCTATTTTTTTAGGATCAATAGTCTTTTTATAAAGAACAGCTCTTTCTTGACGATTGGTTCTACTTACTGGTGCTTGCGAATTACCTTTATTATAAAAGGACAAAATGAGGCATAGCAATAATAATTTACTCAGAATTTTCATTTTAAATTAAACTGATAATCAAATTAATATAGATTCTTAAAAGTATAGTAGAACTATAAAACGTTTTAAACGATTAATAGTTAACTATTTGCCGAATGTATCTAACTACATTATAGCATGAGTACCAAGGATGATCATGTATCAGATTGTCCTTTTATAGAGTTTGTTGTTTTAATGCATTAGATGCTATCTATAAGAGATTTTAGTTAAGCTATTTCCTTGAAATATCATTAAGTCGCATTGGTTTATTAATCATCCCACACACATAGGACCCAATATTAAACCACAGTGATTCAAATATGAAAGTGTTTATTCTTAAGATTAAATGTTAAATTAACTTAAAACAATTGTTAAGTATATGTATTTTACATTAAATAAAATATGACTAGAAATGGTGTGTGATGTATTTGTCATATAAAAATATTATATATTAATACATGATGAGGCGCAAACTGGCGAATAACGATAGCTTTTGTATCATCCTCGTGACGTCGCAGCTTGGATTTAGATCGTTACAAAACAAGTAGTTTATTTTGTGTCTAAATAATAATGCATTGCTGTTTAGGAGATTGCAATGTACAATGTTAAGCTTTTGTTGAAAGTGTTATATATTTATCAACAAGTTAAATATCCTTGCGTGTGACTATTTATGCTATCTGTTTATGCCTATGGTCTAGTCTGAGGTTTGTTTCTCGATAGGAAGAGGGTGTGACTGATGGAAAACTCTAATGATAGATGTATTATGAACAAACCGGCTTTATAATTTGATGTTTATTTGTTAAATGATGTTATAATTTCGTTGTTCAAACTGTTGTGAGTTTTTATATCATAAATGAGATATGATATGAAAGTGATAAGTTAAAGTTTGCACGTATCACTTTCAAGCCTTGATGTTAATTAACGTGAAGTAACATCAAAATTATATTGCTGTTAGTAATTTAAAGAATGTTTTTATTGTTCAGGTACAGCATGTATTTAATATCGACACTTGTTTGCATCGTGATAGAAACCGAACAGTATTTTTCAAAACTCAAGGCAGCAGCACGTTTTACTTTATCTGCTGGTATATCACCTTCTAAATAAATTTTTAGTGTCATTGCCTTAAAAGGTTTAGCTTCTAAAACGTCCTGAGTTTCCCCTTCTATTTCAACAGAGTAGGAGGTGATAATCTGACGCTGTTTCTTTAGAATATAGATAATGTCTATGGCTGAACAGCCGCCAACACCCATCATCAAAAGCTCCATTGGACTGCTTCCTTGTGCATTTTCTAGGGTTGAGTTATCCATTAAGACAGGTACTCCACTGGCACCTTTAGCTTCCATTAAATAATCGTCGTTAATTCTTTTGATACTTACTGCCATTATGAGTCGATTTAAATTTTGCAATTGGTTTGTGCTTAAAACTTCAGTAAACAAATCTTTAATATTTATTGAGCTGTTTCTAGATAATCTTACTATTTGTCTATAATTATAGTATCGATTAAATTCTCTAAAACAGGGTTCGTATTTGTATTATTCCAAACCATTCTTAATGTTGTACGTTGAGGTATTTTATCTAGTTCAATAAATTTGATATTCATATCATACCCTAATTTTAATGATGTAGGTACTATAGACACACCAAAACTATTTTCAACCAATCGAAATATTGAACTGGCGTTTACTGTATAATGTGAAATAATTGGAGAGAAATTACTGTGATCGAATATTTGCATCACCTTTTCATGATAAGACTCACTATATGATGAGTCAAAAAGAATGAATGATTCATCTTTTAATTGAGATAAATCCTTAAAATTCTCCTCATTTATAGGATGATTTTTGTGTAATACCAGTGAGAATGTGTCTTCAAAAATTGATCTAATATTTATACCTCTTGGAACGCGTTCCATTCTGATAAAGCCCACGTCAATTTCTTGATTAAGGAGCGCTTGAATTTGTTTCTCATTATCCATTTCCTTGAGACTGAAAAGAACATGAGGGTGTTTGTTTTTGTATTTGAGTAAAAGTTCTGGAATTACTTTCTGCATGGCAGATCCAACATAACCTAGCTTCAAATTTCCATCCATGCCATCATTCACAAGTTTTGCATGAGATAAAATGTCATCTAGCTTTTTGAATGTATTGCTGAGTTCTTTTTGGAGATATAAGCCCGCTTTAGTTAATTCAACTTTCCTGTTGTGACGTTCAAAGAGGTTGATACCTAGGTCTTCTTCCATCTGTTTGATCTGTCGACTCAGCCCAGGTTGTGATATATATAATCGTTCTGCTGCCTTTCTAAAGTGGAGATCTTTAGCTAAAGCAAGAAAATATTTATAATGCCTAAATTCTATTTGATTACTCATAGTTATTAAATCTTTACAAAACTAGTCTTGTTAGGTATCAAAACTAAGGATATCTTTGCAATAATAAAATTATAAAGAGCTGCCTTTAATAAGTTATTTTACTTTAAGGGAAAAAATATTTAGTTTGAATCATTAAGTCGATAATTATGACATTTAAAGAACAAATTTTGCAAGGTATTCCATCTGAATTACCTGCAAAGAAAGTTTATCCAAAAGATGCCAACCGAGCACCTAAGAGAAAAGATATTCTATCTGTAGAAGAGAAGCAATTAGCTATTCGTAATGCTTTACGTTATTTCCCGAAGCCTTGGCATAAGGAATTAGCATCAGAATTTGCTCAGGAATTATTAGATTTTGGTCGTATTTATATGTATCGATTCAAGCCTGACTATAAAGTTTATGCTCGTCCTATTCAAGATTATCCAGCAAAGTCACAACAAGCTGCAGGTATCATGATGATGATGCAAAACAATTTGGATCCAGCTGTTGCTCAGCATCCTGAAGAGTTGATCACTTATGGTGGGAATGGTGCTGTATTTCAGAACTGGGCGCAATATTTGCTTACGATGCAATATTTAGCGACAATGACTGATGAGCAAACATTAAATATGTACTCTGGTCATCCTATGGGATTATTCCCTTCGTCGAAAGATGCTCCGAGAGTTGTGGTAACAAACGGTTTGGTTATACCTAATTATTCTAAACCTGATCATTGGGAGAAATTTAATGCTCTTGGAGTTTCACAATACGGACAAATGACAGCTGGTTCGTTCATGTACATAGGCCCACAGGGTATTGTTCATGGAACAACGATTACAGTAATGAATGCTTTCCGTAAAATATTGAAAAAAGGAGAAACTCCTGCTGGAAAGATTTTCTTAACTGCTGGTTTAGGTGGAATGAGTGGCGCACAACCTAAAGCTGGTAATATAGCAGGTTGTATTACTATTGCTGCTGAGGTAAATCCTAAGGCTGCAACCAAACGTCACGAACAAGGTTGGGTTGATGTGTTGATTGACAATATGGACGACTTGATTGCTCGCGTTAAAAAAGCACAGGAAACGAAAGAAGTTGTTTCTATTGCATTTATTGGAAACATTGTTGATGTATGGGAACGTTTCGATAAAGAAGAGATCTTTATTCATGTAGGTTCTGATCAAACGTCACTTCATATTCCATGGACGGGTGGATATTATCCTGCTGATACAACTTACGAAGAATCGAACCGATTGATTCGCGAAGAACCTGAAGTATTCAAAGAGAAAGTTCAAGCCACTTTGAGACGTCATGGAGCTGCTGTGAATAATCATACAGCAAAAGGAACTTATTTCTTCGATTACGGAAATGCTTTCCTATTGGAAGCGTCTCGTGCAGGTGCTGATATTATGGCTGAAAATGGTATCGATTTCAAATACAAATCCTACGTACAAGATATTTTAGGACCAATGTGTTTCGATTACGGTTTTGGGCCATTCCGTTGGGTTTGTGCTTCTGGTAAACCTGAAGATTTGGATCAAACGGATGAGATTGCAATGCAGGTTTTGCAAGAGATTAAGGCGAATTCTCCAGAAGAGATTCAATTGCAAATGCAAGATAATATCACTTGGATTAAAGAAGCGAAGGAGAATAAAATGGTTGTTGGTTCACAGGCTCGTATTTTATATGCAGATGCTGAAGGACGATCTAAGATTGCTGAAGCATTCAATAATGCGATTGCTTCAGGTAAGATTGGACCTGTAGTATTGGGCCGTGATCATCACGATGTAAGTGGTACAGATTCTCCATATAGAGAAACATCTAATATTTATGATGGAAGTAAATTCACTGCTGACATGGCTATTCAAAATGTGATTGGAGATAGCTTTAGAGGTGCCACTTGGGTGTCAATCCACAATGGTGGTGGTGTAGGTTGGGGTGAAGTAATGAACGGTGGTTTCGGTATGTTGCTAGACGGAACGCCTGAAGCTGATGCACGTCTTAAGAGTATGTTGTTTTACGATGTAAACAATGGTATTGCTCGTCGTTCATGGGCTAGAAATGATGAAGCTATGTTTGCTATCAAACGTGAGATGGAACGTCGTCCAGATTTAAAGATTACTATTCCTAATCTTGTTGAAGATAATTTGTTAACTGATCTTTTTTAAAGATTAGTTTTGTGTAAAGAAGGGAAATGGGTTCAGGTACGTTCTGAATCCATTTTTTTATGCATAAATTTAAAATTATAAATGAATTAAATCCTGTCCAAATATCCGGACAGGATTTTTTATTAAGGATGAATATAAATAGAAGGCTGATTTGTGTGCATAGTGGATGTCTCTTAATTATTTTGTGATAAAATAGCCGTAAATTTATAAGTGCTTACATTGATATGAATTGAGAAATAGAAAGGATACTCGTCTAATATTTAAAAAGATGTTTATTCAAAGACAAAATTTAACGAAATGGCTGACTATGGCATTATTGATATGCCTTATGTGCGGCGTGAGTTCTTGTAGAAGTGACGGGGACGACGATGACAATGAACCTTTTTTGCCTTATATAGGCACATGGGAGAGAATTGAGAGTTCAGAAGAGGGAAGCATTAGTTTGGAACTCCTTATTACCCAATCAGCTTTTGCTGTATCATGGAGTATGACGCTTGATGACGAATGGATTGATATGATGCTGATAGAAGGCACTTATTCTGAAAGTAACAATGTTTTTTTACTTACAGTTATCCGATTTGGTATTTTAGATGAGGATACGTTTGAGTTGGTGTTTTATACACCTGACGATATTGAGTGGGATCAGATTTTAGACGAGGAACTTGAAATTGAGGATCATTTTGAAGCGAAATTTATTGTTACTGGAAACGAACTCAATCTTATTATTGATGCAAATGGAGATGGAATATTTGATCCTATTGAAGAGGGTGAAACATTCACTAAGAAGTAGGAATTATAAATATATTGGAAGTCGGAATGAATTATTTCCTGTAATGAAAAAGCTAATGGGCTCAGGATTTATTTGAGTCCATTTTTATTATAACTCCTGTCTAGAATCTCTGTATAAGCATGATTCCCGCAAAAATTAAAAGAACACCTAAAATACGATCCCAGTTAACAGGCTGTACGGGCACTCCAAACAAACCAAAGTGATCTAAAATTAGAGAAAAAATCAGTTGACCGGCTACAATTAAGCCAAAGCTTAGAGCTGCTCCCAATCGAGGAACCAGAAAAATAATGGATGCAACATAAATGGATCCCATTGCACCACCAATCCATGCATGTGCAGGAGCTTCTTTAATAGCTTGTAATATATTATTGGGAGTACGTGTTCCTATAATCACGAAGAGTAAAATAAAGCCCCCTACAATAAAATTGACTAGTGCTGCCATAAGAGGCGCTTTTAGAAAAGTTCCTAGTTTTGCATTAATACTTGCCTGTATTGGTAATAAACAGCCAACTACTAGGGCTAGTATCATTAGGGTATATCTCATAAGTCTTAAAGTATTTGGTTACAAACTTAGTTATTTTAGTGCTATGTTTAAATAATTGAGAGGAGTCTTTATGTTTGTTTATTTATTGCAGATATTTTTAATCCAAAAAACAGAACAGACTGTGAGATTTTTTTTTCTGAGCCACTTAATCTTTTCACTTGTGTTATTGTTTATATTTTGTCATTCCTATCTTAAAATATTATTTTATGTGAATTTAGAATTGAAAAAACATTAAAAAAGAGGATGACCATTTTCTGGACATCCTCTTGAGCTATTAATATTACAATGCAACTTACAGGTATAAGTCTTTTGCGAAACTACCTTCTGATTTTACACCTAGTAACAACTCTTCAATTGTTGCAGCTATATCTGCAAATGTTGAACGTATTCCCAGGTTAATATTTGTCTTGATATTTTTACCATAAACCAATACTGGAATATACTCGCGAGTGTGGTCGGTGCCTTTAAAGGTTGGATCGCAACCATGATCGGCAGTCAGAATTAAGATTTCATCTTCCTTCAAATGGCTCTGTATTTCTGGCAATTGTTGGTCGAATTCCTCTAGGGCAGCCTTATAACCTTCAGGATTTCTACGATGACCATAAGCCATATCAAAATCAACAAGGTTTGTGAAGATGAGTCCTTTCGTATCCTCTTTAAGGGCTTTTAGTGTTTTTGCGACACCATCATTATTGTTTTTATTGGTACCTCTAGAATCTGATATTCCTTGTCCAGCAAAAATATCGCTGGTTTTTCCAATACCTATCACATCAAGTTTATTTTCCAACAAACGATCCAATAAGGTTGCGCGGGGAGGTGTTACTGAATAATCGTGACGGTTAGCCGTACGAGTAAAATTTCCTTTACCACTTCCCAAATAAGGACGTGCAATGACTCTGGCAACAGGTGCCAGTTCAGTACAAATCTCCAAGGCAATTTCACAAGCCTTATTTAATTCTTCAAGAGGGATAATCTCTTCGTGAGCTGCTACTTGAAAAACAGGATCAGCTGATGTATAAACAATCCAGTTACCTGTCTTCATTTGTTCTTCACCATACTCATCAAGAATTGCTGTTCCCGAAGCAGGCTTGTTTGCCATCACTTTACGACCAGTTCTTTCTTCAAAAACACGAATAACTTCATCAGAAAAGCCATTACTGTAGGTTGGGAAAGGCTTATCAATTGCAACACCTGCAATCTCCCAATGTCCAGTTGTTGTATCCTTACCCTTAGATAATTCGGCCGCTTTACCATATGCACCCGTGGCATTCTCAGTTGGATCGACACCTTGAATATCCGTTAAATTACCTAAACCTAATTTTTGCATATTGGGTAATGTTATACCATTGCAATGCTTAGCAATATTTCCAAATGTGTTTGAGCCTACATCGCCAAAATCAGCCGCATCAGGTAAAGCCCCAACACCAGCACTGTCAAGAACTACAATAGTAGCGCGTTCAATTTTAGGAATCATATCTTTAATTTAAATGTATTTAAGATAGCCTTGTGAGTAGGATAATCATAATCAACATTTTCAGTTTACACCGATTGAGCGGTTGAATATGGTCTCGTAGATATCTATTTTGATTAAAATATTTTTTTCTGAATATTCAATCGGAGGGATTTCCTCGTGGTTGTTTGTAGTGCAACAAAGGTAAAACAAAAAAGTTAAATTCAAATCTTATTTGTAATCATTTTACATAGCTGGTGGTGATCGGATTCGTTTTTTATTTTGAAATATTTAAGAATAATTGAATGCTAGATGTAAAAATTGTAAATTTCGAATCCTGATTTAGCCAGACCTTTTAACAGTTAAGCCTATGCTCTATAATTTTGATAAGATAATTGATAGAAAGAATACGAATTGTGTTAAACACGATTCTATTGCAAAATATTTTGGATCTGATAAACTCTTGCCTCTTTGGGTTGCAGACATGGATTTTGAAACACCCGATTTTATTCAGGAAGCATTGAAAAAAAGGTTAGATCATCCTGTTTATGCCTATTCATTTTATAGTGATTGTTTCTATTCGTCTTTTATTAATTGGATGAGTAAAAGGCATAATTTCCAGATAGAGTCTTCATGGCTGAAAGTAACACCAGGTGTGTTAACTGGGCTTTCAATGGCTATTATGGCTTTTACCGAACCTGGAGATAAAATTATTATTCAGCCTCCTGTTTATCAACCTTTTTCCCAGTTGGTGGAATCAAGTGATAGAGTATTGGTTCAAAACGAACTAAAATTTGAGAATGATAGTTATCAAATGGATTTTGATAATTTGAAAGCGAGTTTGGATGAGAAAACAAAGATGATTATTATTTCAAATCCTCATAATCCAGTGGGACGTGTATGGAAAAAAGCTGAACTAACTGAATTGGTTGATATCTGTGAAGAGTACAATATATTGATTCTAGCAGATGAAATTCATTCAGATATTATATTTGAGCCTAATAATTATACACCAATCTCGACGATTAGTAATTATGCAAAAAATAATAGTTTGACTTTTGTAGCACCCAGTAAGACTTTTAATATAGCAGGATTAGCCACTTCGGTAGTGATTATTCCTAATAAGCAAATGCATAAAAAATACAGTTCACTTACTTCTCGTTTTCATATTGAAGGTGCCAATGTTTTTGGTAGTGTCGCCTTTGAGGCTGCTTATACACATGGTGAAGGATGGTTAGAACAATTGTTGGTTTATTTAAAAACGAATGTTGAGTTAGTAAAATCATATTTAGCCGAAAATCTTTCTTCTATTAAAGTTGTCGAACCTGAGGGAACTTATCTTTTATGGTTGGATTTTTCTGATTTGAACATAAAAGAAGAAAAATTGCAGCGTATTTTGATTGAGGAAGCAGAGATTGCATTGAATAAAGGCAAATCTTTTGGTTCAAACGGCAGCAACTTTATGCGCTTAAATATTGGTTCACCTCAAGCAGTGATTCTTGAAGGCTTGGATAGGATGGTTGCTGCTTTAAAAAGATATGAACGTATTTAAACCTAATTTAAATCGTAAGTCGATAGTCTTTAGAGCCGTGCTTGTTGAATTTACATTTGATGATAAACATATAATTCAACTTAGAATTCACTTTCTTAATGGTATTCAGTGAAATATAAATCCTATTTTTAATGATGAGTTAGAAAAAAATATGTAAAAGTTGAATAATTTCCGTATCTTGCAGCACCGTTAGGTTTAGAACTTTTGGCTTTGTTGTTATGAGTCTAAACATTAACGAGGTATATTATTGTAATAAGAACTAAATAATTAAATGGCCAGATCAAAAGAAACATTCGGTAAAAAAGAGTTAGAAAAGAAAAAACTCAAAAAAAGAAAAGAAAAAGAAGCACGCAAAGAAGAAAGAAAAG
>Ga0209379_10001776_pt1 | contig 13646 bp, 9 predicted proteins | sample tdDd001_FD_187124 | JGI IMG/M metagenome (GOLD analysis project Ga0209379, IMG submission 187124) | Marine sediment microbial communities from the Atlantic coast under amendment with organic carbon and nitrate - tdDd00.1 (SPAdes)... | ecosystem: Environmental > Aquatic > Marine > Coastal >...
GTCGTCCAAATGTTGGAAAATCTACATTACTAAATCATATATTAGGAGAAAAAATTGCTATTATGTCTGACAAACCTCAGACGACAAGAAATAAGATAATGGCAATACACCAAAGAGATGAGTCACAAATTATCTTCATGGACACACCTGGTATGCATAGACCCAAAAATAAGTTGGGTGAATTTATGATGAAACAAGCCACTGAAACTTTAAGAGAAGTGGATCTTGTATTGTTTATGGTGGATGATTCTAAAAAAATAGGTCCTGGAGATCAATGGATTCTTGATACACTTCAAGCATCAAGAGCGAAAGTGTTTTTAATCATTAACAAGATGGATCTATTGGGTTTTGAGGAGTATGCAAATATCGTTAAAACTTATGAGCAATTTGACTTTATAGAAGATATTATTGGTATGTCTGCAGTAAACAACAAAAATGTGGATGTGTTGATGAATAAAATCATTGATGCCTTACCAGAAGGTCCAATGTATTATCCTGATGATATGATTACAGACCAACCTGAAAAAGTAATCGTAGGTGAAATGATTAGAGAAAAAATCTTACAGTATATTAGAGATGAAATTCCTCATGGAGTTGCTGTAGAGATTGAAAAGATGAGAAAAAGAGAAAACAGTGAGATGTATGACATTGAAGCGACTATTATCTGTGAGAAGAATTCCCATAAGGGCATCATCATTGGTAAGGGTGGTAGAAAGTTAAAAGGCATCGGTAAAAGCGCAAGAGAAGATATTGAAAGATTTTTGGATATGAAAGTTTATCTTCAGTTATGGGTGAAAGTTCGTCCGGGTTGGAGAGATAATGATTCACAACTTAAAAATCTTGGTTATCGCCATCAAAAATAGCACTAGCAAATTTATTTGCTAGTTTTTCTGCGAAGAAAGGAGTGTAATATGCAAGGCTTATTTGAAGAAGAATTAAAAGTACTACTGGAACGTGTATCTCATTATATTGATCAAGGCGATATTCCCGCCCTTCAAAGTTTTATTGATCATATTCACTCCGCCGATTTGATAGAAATAATTGAAGATTTAAATGAAGAACAAAGACATATTTTAATAAAAGCATTAGATACTGAAGAAGCTGCAGAAGTTTTAGAGGATATTGACTCAGAGGTATTCTCACAGATTATAAAAGTTTTAACATTAAAAGATAAAAAAGAAATACTTGATGAAATGTCACATGACGATATTGCCGATCACCTTGGTGAATTGAGTAATGAACGTAGTGAAGAAATCATGACGTATCTAGATGATGATGATGCTGATGATGTAAGAGAACTGTTGATCTACGATGAAGATACAGCCGGTGGTTTGATGACCACTGAGTTTGTATCACTAGAAGAAGAATTTACAGTGACTCAAGCAATTGCCTACCTGCAGCAACATGCCCCAGATGCAGAGACTATTTATTATTTATTTGTTATCAATGAATATGAAAAACTATCAGGTGTTATTTCGTTAAGAGATTTGATTATAGGACAACCTGATGATCAAGTAAAAGAACTGATGAATACGAGAGTCATCAGTGTAAATGTTTCTGATGATCAGGAAGAAGTTGCAAAAGTTGTATCTAAATACGATTTTTTAGCGATACCCGTTATAGATGATTTTGATCATATGAAAGGTATCATTACAGTTGATGATGTAATTGATATTTTAGAAGAAGAAGCAACAGAAGATATGTATAAATTTGCCGGTGCTTCTGAATTAGAGGCAGATGCTTATGAAGAAAGCCTAGGCAATAGAATTTGGAATTCTATCAGATCGAGACTGCCTTGGTTGATTGTCACTTTATTTGGAGGTATGTTATCAGCAAGTATTATTGCCAGTTATCAAGATGCGCTTGATAGCAATGCCATACTCGCTATATTCATTCCAATCCTTGCTGGTATGGGTGGAAATGTAGGGACTCAATCCTCTACGATAACGGTTAGAAATATTGCAGTTGGTAATATCACAGGAATAGAAGTTTGGAAAACCATTGTCCATGAGATGAGTGTTGGTTTATCAGTTGGACTGTTTTGTAGTGCTATTGCACTATTTGCATCGTTTTTCATCTATGATATATCACCTGGTTTGGCAGCGGTTGTTGGACTTTCAATGTGGGCAAATATGTTTGTAGCGAGTACCATTGGTACGGTTGTACCACTTGTGTTTAAAAAAATAGGTGTTGATCCAGCAGTTGCATCAGCTCCATTTATTACGATGACAATAGATTTAACAGGATTAACAATATACTTTACTTTAGTTGTAACGTTGATGACAAATATGATATAAGAGGTTCTTATGTATATAGTAACTGATGGCATAGTACTGAAACGTGTTAAAGTTTCGGACTATGACAAAATATTGACCATCTATACAAGAAAATCAGGCAAATTAAGTGCTGCGGTTAAAGGCTCTCAAAATCCTAAATCAAAAATGGCTTCTGGTGCTCATCCTTTTGTCTATGGAGAATTCTCTATTAGTAAGAGTGGTAGACTATCAAATGTGACGTCTATAGATGTTAAAAATGCATTTTATCATCTAAGAGAAGATTTAGATAAATTGACCATTGCTTCATATTTTTTAGAAGTAGCACATATCGTTACTGTAGAAAATGTGATAAATAATAGATTATTTGATTTGTTGCTTGAATTCTTAGGTATATTAGAAACATCCGATAGTTTAATTGTTCAGCATGTTATTAAAGTTTCTTTTGAACTGAAACTACTGGACTTAATTGGTTTAAGACCCGAACTGCATCATTGTGTAAATTGTGGTAATGAAACGGACAATCCGAAATTTTCAGTAGCAGATGGCGGTGTCATCTGTGAAGACTGTTACCATCTGTATCCGGATAACTATAAAATAGGTCATGTGATACCTAAATTGATGAACTTTATCATGTTTACTCCTTTAGAAACTATTCTTAAAACAGATATAGATGAGGTTTTGATTAAAAAGATTGATTATATGTTAAGTGAATTCTTGCTGTATCATTTAGAGCGCAAAGGATTCAAAACATTAAAACATTTTAATTAAATTTGAAGGTAATGCTAATGTAAATTTCATTTTTCTGTTATACAATGAATGTAGTTAGAGAAAGAAAGGATGATAAAAGATGACAATTACTTTAGAACAAGTGGATCAAGTGAGAGAACGTACTCATGTAAGTTACCAAAAGGCAAAAGACGCATTAGAACAAACTGGTGGAGATGTTTTAGAAGCCATCGTATTGTTAGAACAAGAAAAACCTTCTAGTCATAAATTCCCAAACAGTGCATCTGATTTTGGTAATGAAGTGATTAAAACATTAAAAGATCTTTTGAATTCAGGCAATGTAAACAGAATCGTTGTTGAACAAAAAGATGGTAAAGTAGTAATGAATATTCCTGTAACAGTAGGTGCTATTGGTGCGTTGTTCTTAACTTCAGCAACTGTAGTAGGTCTTATTGCTGCATTGGCAACTGGTTGTGTGATTTTAATTCATAAAGAAGACGGAGAAGTAATTAACGTAAACGACAAAGCTTCTGATGTGATGAATCAAACAAAAGAGAAAGCTACAAAAATGTATGAAGCAACTAAAAGTCATGTACAAAATCCTCATGTTGTAGAAGAGGAAGAAGAAGAAGAGCAAGAAGAAGAAAAAACGGTTAATGTAAATGTTTCTGAAGAAGATGATCAAATAATTGTTGAAGTCACAGAAGAATAGTTTACAAATCCGCTTTGCTATGCTAAAATGCATATATATTAATAAATGCGATGACAAAGAAAAGTAATAAACGGACAATCAAAGAGAGCTTGTAATTGGTGAGAACAAGCATTTGAAGTTTATGAAGGGCGCTTTTGAGCATATTCAACTGAGTGGATGCTAAGCATCAATTAGGGTGGAACCGCGGAAGATATCTTTCGTCCCTACTTTTATAAGTAGAGGCGAGAGATTTTTATATTTTTTTGGCCTCATCAACAGGAGGGAAATTATGAGTAAATTAACAATGGAAAAAATCGTATCACTGGCAAAATCGAGAGGTTTTGTATTCCCAGGATCAGAGATTTATGGTGGACTTGCAAATGCATGGGATTACGGTCCATTAGGTGTTGAGCTTAAAAACAACGTTAAAAAAATGTGGTGGAAGAAGTTTGTTCAAGAATCACCATACAATGTTGGTATGGATGCTGCGATATTAATGAACACACAAGCATGGGTTGCATCAGGTCATGTTGGTGGCTTTAACGATCCTTTAATGGATTGTAAAGCATGTAAAACTAGATATAGAGCTGACCAATTAATTGAAGAATATATGGTTAGAAAAGACTGTATAGAAGTTGTTGAAGGATGGTCAAATGAGCAAATGGAAAAATACATTGCTGATCATAACATCAACTGTCCTAATTGTGGTAAACATGATTACACAGGTATCCGTCAATTTAACTTAATGTTTAAAACACACCAAGGTGTTACGAGTGACAGTTCTACTGAGATCTTCTTAAGACCAGAAACGGCACAAGGGATCTTTGTAAACTTCAAATCAGTTCAAAGAACATCAAGAAAGAAAGTACCATTTGGTATTGGACAAATTGGTAAATCATTTAGAAATGAAATCACACCAGGTAACTTTACTTTCAGAACAAGAGAGTTCGAACAAATGGAACTTGAATTCTTCTGTAAGCCAGGTGAGGATTTAGAGTGGTACGAATACTGGAAAGCATTCTGTATGAAGTGGTTACTAGATCTTGGTATGAAAGAAGATAGTTTAAGATTTAGAGATCATGGTGAAGATGAATTATCTCATTACTCAAATGCTACAAGTGATATAGAATACTTATTCCCATTCGGTTGGGGTGAAGTATGGGGTATTGCTGATAGAACTGACTTTGACTTAAAGCGTCATTCTGAGCATTCAGGTACAGAGCTTATTTATCAAGATCCTGTAACAAACGAAAAGTATGTGCCATACTGTATTGAACCATCGGTAGGTGCTGATAGAATTGCTTTAGCATTTCTGATCAACGCTTTTGAAGATGAAGTATTAGAAGATGAGTCTACACGTTCAGTGCTTAAATTCCATCCAGCATTGGCACCGTTTAAAGCGGCTGTATTCCCATTAACTAAGAAGTTGAAAGAAGAGACCTTAGAAGTTTATACACTTCTTTCTAAATACTTCAATATTGAGTATGATGAGTCAGGTAGTATTGGTAAGCGTTATAGACGTCATGATGAAATTGGTACACCATTCTGTATTACATTTGACTTTGATTCATTAGAAGATAAAGCAGTGACAATCAGAGACCGTGATACAATGGAACAAACAAGAGTTAAGATTGACGACTTAGTAGCGTACATTGGAGAAAAAGTTGCATTTTAATATACGCCCTGCTTAGCAGGGCTTTTTTTTGGATATTAAGCTAAATATGCTACACAATATATGAAAGTATTATGATATAATATGATATATTCAAGATTTATAAGTGTTTTTGGGAAAAAAGCACTGTACAAAACGTATATGATGTGTAATAATAGTCTAAACAAATAAATACGATGCACTATTTAAATAAAAGTGTTTAATTATAGCGATTAAATCACAATTTGATATATATAGTGCATCATATATGCTTATTCGTTGGACACGCATCATAAACGCCTTTAAAGGAGGGAGCATGGAGTTTAATGAAAGACAAGGACATATCATTGAAATCGTTAAAAAATATGAACCGATAACCAGTGAAAAAATTGCGTCTTTGTTAAATGTGACACGTTCAACATTAAGAACCGATTTATCGATTCTAACAAAAACACATGTCTTAGAAGCCAGACCCAAAGTCGGATATTGTTATGTAGGTGATCAATTTCCTTTACAACTACTGAGTTCGGCAAAAAAAATTACTGTACACGATGTCATGTCAAGATCCGTTGCAATAGATGAAAAAGTGTCTATTTATGATGCGATTGTAACAATGTTTTTAGAAGATGTCGGCACCATTTTTGTTTTGTCTAATAACTATTTAGCAGGCGTTATCTCCAGAAAAGATTTTATTAAAACCGCAATAGGTGGTGCTGATATGAAGTCGATTCCAGTGGGTATGATGATGACTAGAATGCCGAATATTATTGTTGCGGACGAAAGTGAGTCGATTATTTTAGCAGCTAAAAAGTTAATGGATCATGAAATTGATTGTATGCCTGTGGTCGAAAAATCAGAGGATACATCTGATCTAAAGGTTCTTGGCAGAATATCAAAGACTAATGTGACTGAATTTTTTGTAGATATGTTTAAAGAGATAAAATAGGAGGTACTAGATGAATAAGTATGTAATTTATATTGTTTCAGATTCTATTGGTGAAACTGCTGAATATGTAGCAAGAGCAACAGCAGCACAATTCGATAGAGAATATGAAATTGTTAAGTTCCCTTTTGTAAGAGAAAAGAGTCAAATTGAAGAAGTTATTGATGAAGCGAAAGCTCATAAATCTATTGTTTTGTATACAACGGTAATAGAGGAGTTTAAAGACTTTTTAAAAACAAGTTGTACGTCAAATAATATTCCTTGTATAGATGTTATGAGCACGGCTATGCATTCTTTTCAAAGCTTTTTAGATTTGGAACCTAAACATGAACCAGGTATTATTAGAAGATTAGATGAAAAGTATTTTAAGAAAGTTGAAGCAATAGAATTTGCTGTTAAGTATGATGATGGTAAAGATCCTAGAGGTATTAAAAAGGCAGATGTTGTATTATTAGGTGTTTCAAGAACGTCTAAAACACCACTGAGCATGTACTTGGCCAATAAGAATTTAAAAGTTGCCAATGTTCCACTCGTACCAGAAGTACCAGTGCCTAAAGAACTATATCAAATACCTAAAAATCGAATCATTGGTTTAACAACAAATCCTATAAAGTTAAATGAAATTAGACAAGAACGTTTAAAGGCACTTGGCTTAAGTGATACTGCGACGTATGCAAACTTGGATAGGATTTTAGAAGAACTCGATTATGCAGATAAAATTATGAAGGCGATCGATTGTCCTATTATTGATGTTGCAACGAAAGCAGTAGAAGAAACAGCCAATATAATTATTGATATAATGCGCGATAATCAAAGCGAGTAGCTTTGGTTGCGTCCATTTGGGAGGTAAGTATGGTTAAGTTTGTTTATGCTTTCGAAGAAGGTAGCAAAGAGATGAAGTCGATTTTAGGCGGTAAAGGGGCAAATTTATGTGAGATGAAGAAGATAGGTTTGCCAGTACCTGATGGATTTACGATTTCAACCAAAGCGTGTATGGATTATTACGATAAAAATAAAAAGATTTCAGATAAGATGGAAAATGACATATTAAGTTATCTTTCTGAACTTGAAAAGAAAACAGGAAAAACATTAGGTGGTCAAGTTCCACTACTTGTTTCTGTCCGTTCAGGGGCTGTTATTTCTATGCCTGGTATGATGGATACGATTTTAAACCTTGGTTTAAATGATGAAACAGTAGAGATTCTAGCACTTAATAGTGATCCTGTTTTTGCGTTTGACGCTTATAGACGATTGATACAGATGTTCGCTGATGTAGTCCTTGGCATTGAAAAGTATAAATTTGATAAGATTTATCAAAAATATAAAGTCATAGATGAAACAACTCTTAGAAAAATTGTTGAGTCATTTAAAGAAGTTGTACAAAAAGAAACAAGACAACCATTCCCTCAGGACTCTAAAAAACAATTATTCATGGCTATTCATGCTGTATTTGATTCATGGTTTAATCATAGAGCAATCGTTTATAGAAAAATTCATCAGATTCCAGATGATCTTGGAACAGCTGTTAGTATACAAGAAATGGTTTTCGGTAACACTGGTTTAGAATCTGGTACGGGTGTTGCATTTACAAGAAATCCATCGACTGGAGAAAATAAGGTTTATGGAGAATACTTATTAAATGCACAAGGTGAAGATGTAGTAGCGGGTATCAGAACGCCAAAAACGATTGAAACATTAAAAGACTCTTTGCCAATTGTTTACGAACAGTTTATGGATGTAACCGCTCAATTAGAAGCACATTACACTGATATGCAAGATATTGAGTTTACAATAGAACATGGCAAGCTTTTCTTGCTTCAAACGCGAACAGGAAAAAGAACTGCTCAAGCGGCTGTAAAAATTGCCGTGGATATGGTAACGAGTGGTATGTTAACCATAGAAGAAGCACTTTTAAGAATCGAACCCAATCAGATTCATCAACTATTGCATCCGACTTTTGATGAAAGTAGTAAAGTTAAAGCATTAGAACTTGCTACAGGATTACCAGCATCACCTGGTGCTGCAAGTGGAAAAATATACTTTGATTCCAATCAAGTCAAAGCAGCTGTTTTAAATGGTGAAAAGGTAATTTTGGTAAGAACAGAAACATCGCCTGAGGATATTGAAGGCATGGTTCTTGCTGAAGGTATTTTAACTTCTAGAGGTGGTATGACCTCACATGCAGCTGTTGTTGCAAGAGGTATGGGTAAATGCTGTATAGCGGGATGTCATGAAGTTGTTGTCTCTGCTAGTCAAAAGAAAGTTACTATAGATCATCATGTATTTGTTGAAGGTGACGAAATCTCTTTAGATGGTACAACGGGTATTGTTTACAAAGGTATTGTAGAAACAGCAGATGCCTCTTTATCAGATGACTTCAATAAGATTATGTTATGGGCTGATGAAAGAAGAACACTTCAGGTAAGAACCAATGCTGATACAGTAAATGATGCAACAACAGCATTAAAATTTGGTGCTGAAGGTATTGGCTTATGTCGTACGGAGCATATGTTCTTTGAAGCATCTAGAATATTAGATATGAGACGTTTAATATTAGCGGAGTATCAAGAAGATAGGATTAAGGCTCTAAATCGATTATTACCTTATCAAAAGAAAGATTTTTATGATTTGTTCAAACTATTAGGTGAGTTACCAATAACCATAAGATTATTGGATCCACCATTACATGAGTTCTTACCTCATGAAAAAGATGAGATCAAACATTTAAGTGAGATACTTAATAAACCAATGGGTGCTGTTGAGGATCGTATTGCTAGCTTACAAGAAGTAAATCCTATGTTAGGACATAGAGGATGTCGTTTGGGTATAACCTTCCCAGAAATATATGAAATGCAAGTGAAGGCTATATTTGAAGCGGTGTGTGATTTAAAAGAAGAGGACATTCATGTAATGCCTGAAATTATGGTTCCTTTGGTTGGATTTGAGCAAGAATATGAATTAATGAGAGAGTTGGTTAATAAGACGGCTGCTGAGACTCTAGAAAATAGAGGGTTTACTTGTGACTATACAGTTGGTACGATGATAGAAGTACCAAGAGCAGCGTTAACAGCTGATGAAATTGCTAAGAATGCAGATTTCTTCTCGTTTGGTACTAATGATTTGACTCAGATGACTCTAGGATTTTCTAGAGATGATAGTTCAAAGTTTATCCATGATTATCAGAATAAAAAAATCTTTGTTCAAGATCCTTTTGAGAGTATTGATATCAATGGTGTCGGTAAACTCATGGAAATTGCCAAAGAAAAAGGCAGATCAGTAAAACCTGATCTTAAGATAGGTATTTGTGGTGAACATGGAGGTGAACCAAAATCAGTTGAATTCTGTCATCAGATAGGACTTGATTATGTTTCTTGTTCTCCGTTTAGAGTACCAATTGCAAAATTGGCTGCTGCAAGAGCTGCTATTAAATATAATAAAGTTTAAAATGAATGCCAATATTAGAAATAATATTGGCATTTTTAATCAAAATAGTGACTATCTATAGTAAATCCATGTGATTCAGCGATTGTTTTCAGAATTCTAAAGGAGATTTTCTGTAAATGTAGTATTTATATAGTGAGGGGGTGTTCCTAATGATGATACGTGAAAAAGCAGAAGCATATGAAGTCGAGCATTTATCAAAATATGCTTGTTTATCAACTGAGACAAAAGGACGAAAAATAGAAGAAGAGCCATGTGAAGTTAGAACAGTATTTCAAAGAGATAGAGATAGAATAACTCATTCCAAAGCATTTCGACGTTTGATGCATAAAACACAAGTATTTTTATCACCAGAAGGAGATCATTATCGAACACGTCTGACACATACACTTGAAGTGACACAAATTTCTAGAACCATTGCACGAGCTCTAAATCTAAATGAGGATTTAACAGAAGCCATTGCATTAGGTCATGATTTAGGTCATACACCTTTTGGACATTGTGGTGAGGTGGCTTTAAATGAAGTTCATCCTGAAGGTTTTAGACATAATGTACAGAGCCTTAGAGTTGTTGATATTATAGAAAAGAGAAATGGACGAATAGGACTGAATTTAACAGAAGAAGTCCGAGATGGCATTTTAAATCACAGTGGACCTAATGAACCATTTACACTGGAAGGTCAGATTGTAAGACTTTCTGATAGAATTGCTTACATCAATCACGATATTGATGATGCCATAAGGGCTGGTGTTTTAGAATTTGATGAAATCCCAAAACCTTTTATTGAAGCTTTTGGTCCAACCAGTTCAAAACGTATCAATACAATGATTTTAAATGTCATAGAAAACAGTCAGAACAAAGATAAAATCCAAATGTCGGAAGATGTTTACGATTTGATGTTACGACTTAGAAACTATATGTTTGACCATGTTTATTTTAATGATGTAGCCAAAGGTGAAGAAGGTAAAGCAAAACTTATCGTTAAAACATTGTATAACTATTTACTCGAAAACCCACAATATATTTTAAAGGAATATGATCGCTGTATAGATGGAGATGATTTTTCAGAAGATGTAAAGGATTATATTGCAGGGATGTCAGATCGATATATCATTAATAAATACAGTGAAATATTTATTCCAAAGTTTTGGCGATAAAAAAAGGGTTTTATAAATAAGTGTCGTATTTAATAAGTTCGACGTAAAGTCGGGTTATCTTGAAATTAATGTATATTGTGGAATCTTATTGGGTATACACTATATATAGTAGATAATTCGACATTTTTTTCGGAGTTTTTGAAATAAAAAAAGGGTTTTTAGTATTTATGGAGAATATTAAAGAAGTAGTAAAGAAAAGGTGATGAAATGGGACGCTATGTCAGTAACATATCAGAAGTTATCTTAGATTCAATCGATTTAGAAGCATTGATATCTGAATATGTTCAATTAAAACGAGCAGGAACAAATGTAAAAGGTCTATGTCCTTTCCATAATGAGAAAACACCTTCTTTTGTTGTGTCGAAAGACAAGCAATATTATCATTGTTTTGGTTGTGGTGCCTCAGGCAATGCAATTGGGTTTATCATGGCAATTGAAAATATGGATTTTCTAGATACTTTAGAGTTTCTAGCAGATAAAGCACATATTGATTTAGAACAATACCGTGAGAAACCTCAGGCAGGCCAAAAACCGTACACCCCACAAAACAAGGATCAAAAGAAGAAGTATTTTGAAATAACAGGACATGCCGCCAGATTCTTTTATATGAATTTAAAAAAGAACGAAACAGCAATGACATATTTTAAAAATAGAGACATAAGTGATGAAACTATTAAAACCTTTGGACTCGGGTATGCTGAAGATGAATGGAGAGGATTACTCGATTATCTTGCAAAACCGCCTTACACAGCAGAAGAACTTGATAAAGTTGGACTGGTGATACCTAAGGATAAATCAAAAGGTTATTATGACAGATTTAGAGGTCGGGTGATTTTTCCGATAATTGATGTTCAAGGTAAAGTAATTGCCTTTGGAGGTCGTATCATAGGAGATGGTCAACCAAAGTATCTAAATTCACCTGAAACACCTATTTTTAATAAATCCAATACACTGTATAACTTAAATTTGGCAAAAAATGAACTGGGTCAAGAAAAGTCATTAATTGTAGTGGAAGGTTATATGGATGTTATAGCACTTTATCAAAGTGGGATTAAAAATGTTGTCGCAACATTAGGCACTGCACTGACAGCTCAACATGGTAGACTTTTAAAACGTTATGCTGATGAAATCATCATAGCGTATGATTCAGATGAAGCGGGACAAAAAGCAACTCAAAGAAGTGTTGAAATCTTAGAACAAGCAGATCTACATGTAAGAGTTTTAATGTTAACAGATGGACTTGATCCAGATGAGTATATTAAAAAATATGGTGTAGAGACATTAAGAACTAAATTAAAGAAATCGATGAGTTATATAGATTATCAGATCTTATTGCTCAGAGATAAATATAATTTGGATTTTGAAGATGACAGAAGAAGATTTTATGATGCCTGTGTTGTTTTAATCAAACCTCTTCCTGGAAATGCATTAAAAGAAAAATATGTGGAAGATTTGAAAAAATGGACTCATATGCCAATTGAAGCCATTAAAAAAGATGTTTATAGTGCACCAAAACAAGAAAATCAAGCACCACGTATGCAAAATACTCGAAAATTGAATAAAGTTACTATGATTGAGACACGAATAATGTATTTAGCCTTGCTAAATAAGCAAAACTTTGATAAACTTTTTGAGTTGGTTAAATTTGAATATATTCAAGATCAACGTATAAAAAGGATTATGACCTTCTTAAAAGGTTACTATCAAGTGATGGATTCATTTAAAATTGAAGAGTGCATCGATCATTTGGGTATAGAAGATATTAAGTACATACAACTCGTTTTAGAAAAATCAATTGAACCTGAAAGTATTGATAGAGAAATTCAGAGAAACAGCAGGAATTTTGAAGGTGAGATTTTGAACCAAAATATTATTAGATTGATTAACAAGATTATGCTGGTCAAAGAGTCAGATGAAATGTCTGATACAGAAAAGGAAAGTCAATTGAAGAAATTAAATGTTACACTGGTAGAACTTAAACAAGAACAAGCTAAGCTGATGAAAGCTTTAGGAAGATAGAAAGGAGGTTGCATTATGAGTAAAATAGTTTCTCAAGAAGAAATGATAGAACGTATTGCAGCTGTAGGAAAAAAAGTAGGATATATTTCATATACAGATATTAACGAGCTATTGGAAGATGTAAAAGTAGAGTTATCAAGTATTGATGTTATTTATGAAGCACTAGAAAGTCGAGGCATCGATGTTGTAACTGATAGAGAAAGTAACAAGAGAGATGACGCTCCAGAACCAGCAGCAAAAGAAGACCTTTCAGTACCTAAAGGTATTAGTTTAGACGATCCTGTAAGAATGTATCTTAAAGAGATTGGTAAAGTACCTTTATTATCAGGTGATGAGGAAATTCAACTGGCTCAGGAAATGGAAAATGGTTCTGACTATGCGAGACAAAAGCTTTGTGAAGCAAACCTTAGACTGGTAGTAAGTATTGCGAAGAGATATGTTGGTCGTGGTATGTTATTCTTGGACTTAATCCAAGAAGGTAACTTAGGTCTTATCAAAGCAGTTGAGAAATTTGACTGGAGAAAAGGTTATAAGTTTTCAACTTATGCAACATGGTGGATCAGACAGGCGATTACAAGAGCTATTGCTGACCAAGCGAGAACAATTCGTATTCCAGTGCATATGGTTGAGACTATCAATAAATTAATTCGTGTTAAGCGTCAATTGATTCAAGAGTTAGGTCGCGATCCTAAACCAGAAGAGATTGGTGAAGAAATGGATATGCCAGTAGAAAAGGTAAGAG
>Ga0209379_10001781_pt1 | contig 13629 bp, 11 predicted proteins | sample tdDd001_FD_187124 | JGI IMG/M metagenome (GOLD analysis project Ga0209379, IMG submission 187124) | Marine sediment microbial communities from the Atlantic coast under amendment with organic carbon and nitrate - tdDd00.1 (SPAdes)... | ecosystem: Environmental > Aquatic > Marine > Coastal >...
AGGATAATTAATGGATGATTATCCTTACTAGCAGGGAAATATCGTTTTTTGGAGTACGATAAATGAAACTTAATTTAGCAGGGCTGCCACATTCAGCCGTAAACTGCTTATCGCAGGTGTTAAGTTCTGCGAAAACCACTCACCAATATTCTGCCAGCTCTCCTGCCTTTGCCTCTCAGTATTACGGCTTTTTTGCCTTTTTCCGATTTAGCTTTTTTAGCTATTAATTCTTGTTTGTCCTTTGAGGACGATCTTTCTTCATAGACTTTTTTTTTACTATTTTTGCTGCTGACCACAGCTGATACTAAGTTAGATCGCTTTATAGACAAATGCTCCATTTCTGTTTGCGGACCAAGCCCAAGGTGAAGCCGAGAAGCAGATTAAAATCTATTTTTTCAGAGATAATTGTTTTGAATTTGAAGTTATTAGGAAGTGCGCTGATCGTTGCGGGTACAGCGCTGGGTGCGGGAATGCTGGCAATTCCGATGGTATTGGCACAATTCGGGCTGCTATGGGGCACTTTAATGATGCTCTTCATTTGGTCGGGAACGACTTATGCGGCCTTGTTGTTGTTAGAAGCCAGTATTAAAGCCGGTGGTGGTCTGGGAATGAATACCATTGCCCGTAAAACACTGGGGAAAGGCGGTCAGGTAGTTACAAACGGCCTTTTATATGCCTTGCTTGTTTGTCTGTTGATGGCTTACATCATCGGTGCTGGTGATTTGGTTAAGAAAATGCTGAGTGGCCTAGGTATTGAGTTGACCATGATGCAGTGTCAAATCGCCTTTGCCCTTATTGCCGGTATTGTCGTTTCGGCAGGTACTGCTGCGGTGGATAAGCTAAATCGAGCGCTATTTGCCATTATGGTTGTAATGCTGGGTTTGACATTGGTATCCCTGGTACCGACTATCTCTGTCGATAACCTGTTAGAGGCATCCAGTGATAGTAAGCTCGATCTGATCAAAACAAGTTCTGTTCTGTTTACAAGTTTCGGTTTTGTTGTTGTCATTCCTTCACTGGTGACTTACAACGAGGGCGCAACGCATAAGCAGCTACGTAATATGATTATCGGTGGTTCATGCATTCCTTTGGTTTGTTATCTTCTGTGGCTATATGCTGCGATGGGTAACTTATCATCTGAGCAAATGGTGACGTTTGCCAATGTTTCTGAATTGATTGCTGCGCTGGGGGCGAACCACAGCATGATCAACGTTGTACTATCAGTCTTTACTGGCCTTGCCCTACTGACTTCGTTTTTGGGAGTCGCGATGGCGCTATTTGACCAAAATGCCGATGCCTTTAAACAAAATCGTGCCGTAACATATGTGCTGACGTTTATTTTTCCATTGATGGGAGCGTTATGGGCTGCTGATCAATTCCTGTCTGTTCTGGGATACGCCGGTATTATATTGGTTTTCCTCGCTATTTTTGTTCCGATGGCAATGACCATCAAGGTACGTAAGCAGCAGGATAATCAGGATTCTGTCCAAGGAGCTGGTGCTGAGTGCTATCAGGTAGGCGGTGGCCAACTTGCATTGGCGATGAGCTTTTTGTTCGGTTGCTTTCTGCTGGCTGCAGAGTTGGTTTAATCAGGCTAACTTGAATATGAGCAGTTTACAGCTGTAAGGCTGTTTACCGGCGATAATTCATTCAGCAGAGACTAATTCTGTCGACGACAAAAGGGCGTTTACCTGAGGGGTAAACGCCTTTTTCTTTTCCAGAGATAATTGTTGAACTTGAAAGGAGCATTATTGTTTGACCGAACGCTAGTGCTCTGAGCTGATAAACTTTGATTGACCGAACAAAGATATCTCCAGCTTCCCTTTGGAGTAAAACAAGGGAATAGGGGGGGAAGCCGTACTCATTCAACAGGTTGATCATACAAATTTTCTTTGTGTTCGGCTATAGAACCACGGTATTCATGGCTATCAGTATCTGATTTGAAGTGTAAACTAGATAATACACATGATTGAAAAGTAGGCAGTTTGCTGTAGTCTCGTTGGCTACATCCGTCTTGGTTTTCAGGAAAAGGAAGAGTTGATGTTTTGGAATGATGCAGCGCGGGTGACTCGGCAAGCACTTGTTGATGGTTACTTGATGCCGATAACAACAGAGGCCGAGGTGATGACGGAGCAGAATGTGAGTTACCTCGGCTATATCGTTACCGCCAATGCCAGTAAAAAACCGATAGCAGAGACGCCTCAAGCGAATCCGTTTCTTCCCTACGAGCCGTCGATGTATGTCGGCGAGGCCGGAGAGAGGCATGTCTGCCTGCTTAACAAATTTCCTGTATTGTCTCCTCACCTGCTGATCTGTTCAAAGACCTTTGTTTCGCAGTCGTCCAGATTGTGTAAAGTTGACTTTGATGCCTGGTTGCTTGGTTTCGACGATAGCAACGTACTTGGTTTTTATAATAGTGGTCCGCTTGCCGGGGCCAGTCAGCCGCATCGTCATATGCAGGTAGTAAAAGCTGAGATCCCATTGGAGTCGGTGATCAACTCAGGCTCGTTGCCGTTTAGGCATTGTCTTTCTTTATTTTCAGAATTGAAGAGTGCCGATCTGTATCAGTGCTATCTTAATGCGCTAGATTCATTGGCGTTGGATGATGGTGAGGGCGAGTGTCTCCCATACAATATCTTACTTACAGCGCGGTGGATGCTGGTGGTGCCGAGAACAGTCAATAATATTGAGGGCATATTTGCCAATGCGCTTAACTACAGCGGTCGATTTTTGGTAAAACGGCCTGAGCAACTCAGGTGGTTGCGACAGTACGGTATTATGCGTTATCTCACGGAGTGTAGCGTAAAAAAATAACCCCGATGATTTACATCATCGGGGTTATTATCAGCTAAAGCTCAGGGAAGAATTACTTCTTCTCGTTAGCTGCTTTAACGTCAGCAATAACTGCTTCAGCAACGTTTGCTGGACATGGTGCGTAGTGTGAGAACTCCATAGAGAACTGACCACGACCAGAAGTCATAGTACGTAGGTGACCGATGTAACCAAACATTTCTGAAAGTGGTACGTCAGCTTTGATACGTGAACCAGTTAGACCAGCCATTTGGTCTTTGATCATGCCACGACGACGGTTAAGGTCACCGATAACATCACCAACGTGATCTTCTGGAGTGAACACGTCTACGTGCATGATAGGCTCAAGAAGTTGAGCACCAGCTTTAGGCATAGACTGACGGAATGCGCCTTTCGCTGCGATTTCAAATGCTACTGCAGATGAATCGACTGCGTGGAAGCCACCGTCAAGAAGTTCGATTTCAACGTCAAGAACAGGGAAACCAGCAAGAACACCAGTATCCATCATGCCCTTGAAGCCTTTCTCGATTGCAGGCCAGAATTCCTTAGGAACGTTACCACCAACAACAGATGATGTGAACGTAAAGCCTGAACCTACTTCGCCCGGCTTCATCACGTAGTCGATCTTACCGAACTGACCAGAACCACCAGACTGCTTCTTGTGTGTGTAGCTATCTTCAACAGGCTGAGTGATTGTTTCACGGTAAGCAACCTGAGGAGCACCAACAACTAGGTCAACACCGTAAGTACGCTTAAGGATATCAACTTTAATGTCTAGGTGAAGCTCACCCATACCTTTAAGGATGGTTTCGCCAGTTTCTTCGTCAGTCTCAACTTGGAAAGATGGATCTTCTGCAACCATTTTACCGATCGCGATACCCATTTTCTCAGAACCGCCTTTATCTTTAGGCGTAACAGCAATTGAGATTACTGGAGTTGGGAAGATCATTGCTTCAAGAGTACATTCGTGCTTAACATCACACAGAGTGTGGCCAGTCTGAACGTTCTTCATACCAACAACAGCGATGATGTCACCCGCTTGTGCGCTTGTAAGTTCGTTACGCTCATCAGCCTGCATCTCAACCATACGGCCGATACGCTCAGTTTTACCTGTTGCGCTGTTAAGGATTGTGTCACCTTTCTTCATAACACCTGAGTAGATGCGGATGAAAGTAAGGGCACCGAAACGGTCGTCCATGATTTTGAACGCTAGCGCTTTTAGTGGCTCATCAACAGATACTGTAGCAACGTCGCCCGTTGGCTCACCAGTTTCTGGATCAGTTAGCGGCTGTGGGTCAACTTCAGTTGGAGACGGTAGGTAGTCAACAACTGCGTCTAGGATTAGCTGCATACCTTTGTTTTTGAATGCAGAACCACAGTATGTAGGGAAGAACGAGTTATCACGTGTACCTTTACGGATACAAGCTTTGATTTGCTCGATAGTAGGCTCTTCACCTTCCATGTACGCTTCCATTAGATCATCGTCTTGCTCAACAGCAGTTTCGATCATCTCTTCACGGTACGTTTCTACGTCATCAACCATATCCGCAGGGATTTCTTTGATTTCGTAGTTTTCAGGAAGACCTGTGTCATCCCAAACGTAAGCTTGACGGCTTAGTACGTCAACAACACCTACGAAATCGTCTTCACGGCCGATTGGCAGAGTCATAACTAGTGGAACAGCACCCAGTACTTTTTTGATCTGGTCAACAACGCTGAAGAAATCTGCACCCATACGGTCCAGTTTGTTAACGAAGATAATACGTGCTACTTCTGAGTCGTTCGCGTAACGCCAGTTAGTTTCTGACTGAGGCTCAACACCACCAGAACCACAGAATACACCGATACCGCCGTCAAGTACTTTAAGAGAACGGTAAACTTCTACTGTGAAGTCAACGTGTCCCGGAGTATCGATAACGTTAAAACGGTGATCATTCCAGAAACAGCTTACTGCTGCTGACTGGATAGTTATTCCGCGCTCAGCTTCCTGTTCCATGAAGTCAGTAGTTGATTCGCCATCATGAACTTCACCGGTCTTGTGGATTTTACCAGTAAGCTTAAGGATACGCTCAGTAGTTGTGGTTTTACCCGCATCAACGTGCGCGAAAATACCAATGTTTCTGTACTTAGATAAATCTGTCATTGTTTTTCTCTATCAACAATTACGGTCACATGTTAGGGCGGGAGTATATCACTGATTCAAACAAAGATTACATAGCCCATGCACTATAAAATACACATTTGCTTGTTTTTGCTTCGCCTTTTCTTCATTTCTATGCCAAACGCACAATAAAACCACAGGCCTAACAAGCTGATAAGGTAATCTGCTTGGAAATCGTCCAAGCATAAGATGCTTATCTCACCGTGAAGGGTCATATTGTTGGCTGACAATTTTGAGGTTGTCCTCAACTTTGTTTGGCTCTGGAGATGTTATATAAGACTTAAATCGGGTTAAGTCTAGTCCGGTTAGGCCTTACACACCAGTAGTGAGCTTATATTTTCTGGTCTTGTTTGCAACAAGAGTTATGACCTGACAATTCCTTCCATTTTACAACGATCACAAGGTGCTGAGCTTGATAGGTGCCATAAGTGCTAGACTTTTCCTTAATAAACCGGAGAAGTGATATGAGCCCATTACTCACCGAACATACCCCGGGTATGATATGGATTGCTGATTATCCGGTGCATTATGCCGGTTTAGATTTCTTCTCTAGGATGACCGTCATTCGGCTCATCGATAATAGGCTTCTTCTGCATTCTCCGTGTCATATCGACCAAGCCATGAAAGAGCAGTTAGACCGGGTGGGTGAAGTGGCGTATATCGTAGCGCCGGGTTCGTATCATTACTTCCATGTTGTCTCGGCGCAAGATGCCTATCCGCTAGCAAAAACGATGATTTGCCCGGGAGTCGAACAGAAAGCACCTGACTTACAGTTTAGCGAGTTCCTTTGCGACAAGGTGCCTGACAGCTGGTTAGATGACTTTGATCTCGTTTTGGTCAGAGGGGCGAAATACATGTGGGAGGTGGCTTTTTTCCATAAACCAAGCCGGACCCTGATATTAGTCGATTTGATTGAAAACATTGGCGATAAAACGAGAGGAGTCGGTTGGGGGTTGAAGTTCTGGTGGAAGCTGGTGTTTCGGATGTGGAATCGCCCGAAACCTGCACCTGAGTATCAGTTGGGATGGAAGGACAAAGTTGCGGCAAGGCAGTCTTTATTACAAATACTTGGTTGGAATTTTGAGCGAGTGATTATCTCTCATGGTGATTTAATCGACCAAAATGCCAAGGAAGTTGTCCGGTTAGCTTGGAAAGTGCCTCTTGAGCAGTAATTAATTAGCAAACGGAATAACGAGTTGGATAAGGCGTTATTCCGCTTGTTATATAAAGCAGACTATTGGTCTTCTATATCATTTATTTGTGGTTAGAAAAGTTTTCACCCTTCGCCATACGATCATAAAGAATAACGTTTACGGCTGCGGCCAGGTTCATGCAGCCTTTGGTTGGAACATAAATGGTTTCGCGGCAAAAGTCAGTGATCTCTTTTTTTAGCGTGTTGTCTTCTGGGCCAAAAATATAAAAGGCACGCTTAGGGTGCTTGTAGTCCGGCAGTGATTTCGCGCCTTCAATCAAATCAACCGCAACGGGTACACAGCCATGCGGAATGATGTCTTTTAGTTCTTGCACCCCGATGAGAGGGATGTCTTGGTAGGCATTCTTGGTGTCCGTGCAAAACTTCTTGGCAAGGTCGTAACGTGTACCTGTATAAAACACCGAGTTCACGCCATAGCAGCCAGCAGCACGCATCACCGAACCAACATTTTCAGGGGTTTTGGGGTTGAATAACCCTACACAGGAGTAACCTTTGCTCATATCGCGCACATCTTCAAAATTAAAATTGAGGCGGGATTATACGGATTTTTCTATAAAATTGCAGTGGCAAAAAATGCGGGTAGCTTGGGTATATAGATAAGACAACAGCCCTATTGGGGTAATACGGCTGTTGTGGAATGCGGTGTTAGCCACAGCATTTTTTGTATTTCTTGCCGCTGCCACATGAGCATGGATCGTTACGGTTTGGCGTCTTCTCAAACACAGTGGTTGTCGGCTTGTTCAGGATAGTATCCAGTTCAACCAGATCTTCTTGTGCTTCAACATTCACCGTAATCGTTGCAAATAACTGGTTTTCGGCAAGGATTGCTTCAACTTCGGCTTTACGTTCGTTGCTGGCTACCGTAAGCGGAAGTGGGTTGGCTTCGGTACCTAGCTTGGCTGCTCGTTTGGTGTTGTAGCCAAAGCTTTCATGCTTGGGCTTTTTCTCGATGCGGCCTTTAAAGAAAAATTTAGACATAACTGAATCCTGAATAACGTATTCCGCACCTGCGGAGAGGGAGGGGATGTTAACGGCTAACCTTGCTGCCTGCAAGTAATAGACCACCCCAGTGAACAAGCTTTGTTCAACGTGCTGAGAACGTTAGGCGTGCTGAACACATAATGATGTAGCCGAGGTTACGACATTGTCGAATGGCGATTACTGTCCTATCGTAGAATAATGATAATTTGAACATTTTTATCCTTAAGCTGGGAATCCGAGGGTAAGCAGGGAGATGCTAATGAATAAAAAAGTGCCACTTCTCGTGGCAATGTTGTTCGCTATCGGTACGATTCAAGTCGCTGATGTTCATGCTGCCGAGGTTATTGAGTCGACCAGCCTGGTTGGGTTCGGGAATGCAAAATACTCCAGTAATTTCTCGCATTTCGACTACGTAAATCCTCAGGCGCCTAAAGGTGGGCAAGTTACCTATGCCCAGGTAGGCACATTTGATAGCTTTAATCGCTATGCCAGCAGGGGAGTGTCGGCTGCGGGTGCTGATGCTATTTACGATACGTTGTTTATTGCTTCTTCAGACGAAATTGACAGTCATTATCCGCTCATTGCAGAAAAAGTCCGCTACGCCGATGATTACTCTTGGATGGAAGTAGACATCAATCCCAATGCCCGTTTTCATGATGGCCACCCCATCTTGGCGACTGATGTCGCTTTTACGTTTGATAAGTTTCTAAAGGAAGGGGTAGCACAATATAAGGTTTATTATAAAGACGTGAAGTCGGTGACAGCCAAATCTGAGCTCACCGCTCGTATCGATATGATCAGACCAAATCGTGAAATCCTGTTCTCTCTCGTACAGGGAATGATCGTGTTACCGGAGCACTACTGGAAAGATAAGAATCTTAGTGAGCCGCTGAATACGCCACCGCTTGGAAGCAGCGCTTACAAAGTGTCTGGTTATAAGTCAGGTCAGAGCGTGACTTACGCGTTGGTTGATGATTATTGGGCCAAAGATCTGCCGGTGAATATTGGTCGTCATAATTTTGAGACCATTAAATATGATTACTACCGTGATGAAACCGTTACCCTCGAAGCCTTCAAGGCAGGAGAATACGATATTCGAGAAGAGAATGTTGCCAAGTTCTGGGCCACCATGTACCAGGGGCCGAATTTTGAGCAGGGCTATATTCTAAAAGAAGAAATCCCTCACCAGATCCCGCAGTCGATGCAGGCCTTTGTCTTTAATACTGAAAGCCCATATTTTCAAGATGCCAGAGTCCGTGAGGCGCTGACCTATGCGATGGACTTTGAATGGATGAATAAAAGCTTGTTCTATAACCAGTACAAGCGAACTCGAAGCTATTTCCAGAACACCGAGTATGAAGCAAGCGGTCTGCCTTCTGACGCCGAGTTGCAAGTACTTAAGCCGGTTAAAGACAAAGTGCCGCCCAGAGTATTTACTGAGGCTTACCAGCCACCAGTCACCGATGGCTCGGGGCGAATTCGAAACCAGATGCGCAAAGCCATCGCGTTATTGAAACAATCTGGCTGGGTATTGAAAAATAAGGTAATGAGTAATGCCAAAACCGGAGAGCCGTTTGTATTCGAGCTGTTGATCTACAGCCCGACAACCGAGCGTTTGGCAATTCCTGTACAGAAGAACCTTAAATTAATGGGGATCGATATGAAGATCCGTACCGTTGATACGACTCAGTACATTAAGCGGCTTCGTGACCGTGATTTTGACATGGTTTCAGCAGGTTACGGAGCCAACCCGTACCCGAAGCCTAACCTGTTGATTGCCTGGAACAGTAATTTTATTGACAGTACCTACAATACGGCAGGTGTCAAAGATCCTGCGATTGATTACCTGACCGAAAAGATCGCAGAAAACCAACAAGATCCAGAGGCACTGCTGAACTATGGTCGAGCATTGGATCGGGTACTGCAGTGGAACTTTTATGTGATCCCGCAATGGCATATCAGCCAGTTTCGTGTTGCCAGCTGGAACAAGTTCTCGCGCCCGACGGTAAGGCCCAAATATACACTCGGCAAAGATACCTGGTGGATTGATTCGGTTAAAGCCGCCAAGTTGCCGGAAAAGCGCCGCTAGCAAGTAGTGCTTATCACTAAGCATCCAGCGTTGAGTTTCGTTAATACGAGCTCGCCTTGGGAAGTATCAATAAGGCATAGGGAAAGATGTCAGCTTATATTATTCGTCGTTTGTTACTGGTTATCCCGACACTATGGGCAATTATCACAATTAACTTTTTTGTGATTCAGATAGCTCCGGGAGGGCCGGTGGAACAGGCCGTTGCCCAGCTTGAAGGGCATTCTTCCGGAATTATGGAGCGCTTTACCGGCGGAGGGCAAGAAGTACAGGCCGTTGAGCTCGGAGATAATGGTACTGGTTATCGGGGTTCACGCGGGTTGGATCCCGAAGTGGTTGAAGCTATTAAAGTCCAGTTTGGTTTCGACAAACCGCTGCTTGAGCGTTATGTCGATATGCTGAAGGACTATGCCACTTTTAATTTCGGCGAAAGCCTGTTTAAGGGAGGTAATGTCATTGACCTTATTATCGACCGTTTGCCGGTATCAATCTCTCTAGGGCTATGGAGCACCCTGATTATCTACTTTGTTTCCATTCCGCTTGGGATCGCCAAGGCTATTAACCATGGTTCTCGGTTTGATGTTTGGAGTAGTGCCCTGGTGATTGTCGGCTACGCCATTCCTGGCTTTTTGTTTGCTATTTTGCTGATTATTTTCTTTGCTAGCGGTAACTATTTTAGCTGGTTTCCGCTTCGTGGTTTGGTCTCGTCAGATTTCGACCAGCTGACTTGGTATCAGCAGATCATCGATTATTTTTGGCATCTGACTCTGCCTATTTTGGCGATGGTGATCGGTGGTTTTGCGACGCTGTCGATGTTGACCAAAAACTCTTTCCTAGATGAAATAAACAAGCAGTATGTCGTCACTGCCAGAGCCAAGGGGCTTGATGAGCGCAGCATTCTCTATCGCCATGTATTCCGTAACGCCATGCTGATCATTATTGCCGGATTCCCTGCCGCATTTATCAGTATCTTCTTTACCGGCGCGATGCTGATAGAGGTAATGTTCTCGCTCGAAGGGATTGGCTTGCTGGGCTTTGAGTCGACGATTCAGCGTGACTATCCGGTTGTATTTAGTTCACTGTATATAATGACGTTGCTGGGATTATTGCTGAATATTATTTCGGATCTGACGTATACCTTTGTTGATCCACGCATTGATTTTGAGGCGCGCTAGTGAAAATGAATCCGTTAACAAAGGAGAGGCTGGCGAGGTTCCGTGCACACAAACGGGGTTACTGGTCATTATGGCTCTTTGCATTGTTGTTTTTTATCAGCTTGTTCGCTGAGCTGATTGCCAATGACAAGCCGTTGCTGATCCGCTTTGACGGCAACTGGTATTTTCCGATTGTTGAGCAATATACAGAAACGGAGTTTGGTGGGGAGTTTGAATCTGAAGCGGACTATACCGATCCCTATGTCGCAGATCTGATCGAGGCTAAAGGCTTTACTCTCTGGCCGATCATCCGTTTTAGCTACGATACCATTAACTATGATCTGACTGGACCGGCACCATCGCCCCCTGATCGGGTCAATTGGTTGGGTACTGATGATAAGGGACGGGATGTGATGGCCCGGATCATTTATGGTTTTCGGGTCTCAGTTTTGTTTGGCTTTGCACTGACCGTTATCTCGACCATTATCGGTGTCATTGTTGGGGCGTGCCAAGGCTATTACGGAGGCTGGGTAGATTTATTCGGACAGCGCTTCATCGAAGTGTGGTCGGGTATGCCGACACTGTTCTTATTGATTATCTTATCCAGTTTTGTCGAGCCGAATTTCTGGTGGTTACTCGGGATCATGGTGCTGTTTAGCTGGATGGGGCTTGTCGGTGTGGTACGTGCAGAGTTTCTCCGTTGCCGAAATTTCGATTACATCCGTGCGGCACAGGCACTGGGTGTTAGCGACAGTCGCATTATGCTGCGGCATATGTTGCCAAATGCCATGGTTGCCTCGCTCACTATGATGCCGTTTATTCTTAGTGGTTCGGTGACGACCTTAACCTCTCTTGATTTTCTTGGCTTTGGTTTGCCTGCGGGCTCGCCTTCGTTAGGTGAGTTGTTGGCACAGGGTAAAACTAACTTGCAGGCACCATGGCTCGGGCTGTCTGCCTTCGTTGTATTGTCAATTATGCTAAGCCTGCTGGTGTTTGTTGGTGAAGCAGTCCGGGATGCGTTTGATCCCCATCATCAGAGATAAGTTATGGTTAAACCAATACTCACAATTGAAAACTTATCGGTTGGCTTTCAGAGTGGCGAGAGTGTAAACCAGGTAACGTATGACGTAAGCCTTGCCATTCGCCGGGGAGAAACACTGGCGCTGGTGGGAGAAAGTGGTTCAGGTAAGTCGGTGACGGCCAATGCGATATTACGCTTGTTGCCGAAGTCGTCCACTCGGTATATTGGTGGTCATGTCATGTATGATGGCACTGATATGATGACCTGTAGTGAACGTGAAATGCGTAGGATGCGCGGTGATCGGATTGGGATGATATTTCAGGAACCAATGATGTCACTCAACCCGTTGCACAAGGTTGGTCGTCAATTGTGTGAAACATTGGCTATCCATCGTGGGACACGCCAGAAAGAAGCGGAAAAGCGCGCTTTGAGCTGGTTGAAAAAGGTGGGTATTCGTAATGCAGAGAAGCGCCTGACGGCTTACCCGCACGAGTTATCGGGTGGTGAGCGTCAGCGGGTAATGATTGCGATGGCCTTGATAAATGAACCTGAGTTATTGATTGCGGATGAACCGACGACAGCGTTGGACGTTTCGGTGCAGGCGCAAATTCTCGAGCTGCTCAAAGATCTTCAGCAGGAGATGGGCATGGCAATGTTGTTCATTACCCATGATTTGAGTATTGTTCGCCGTATTGCCGACCGTGTGGCAGTGATGCAGCTCGGCAGATTGGTCGAGACAGATACCCGGGAGGTGATTTTTACCAATCCTTCCGATCCTTATACCATTAAGCTGATTAACTCTGATCCCAGCGGAAGTCCGGTGCCTGTCGCATCCAATGCCGAGCCTTTGTTCGATATTAATGATTTGCGAGTATGGTTTCCAATTACTGGCGGGATACTTAAACGGGTAAAAGGTCATATTAAAGCAGTAACCGATGTCAGCTTTATATTGCGCAAAGGACACAGTGTCGGTCTGGTAGGAGAGAGCGGCTCCGGAAAATCAACAACCGGTATGGCTGTATTGAAACTGCTCAATAGTGAAGGGCGCATTTATTTTGATGGTATCGATATCTCGGATCTTAGCCGCAAGCAAATGCTTCCGTATCGGAGCAAGTTGCAGGTGGTTTTTCAGGATCCGTTTTCCGCGCTTAACCCACGAATGTCAGTGGCACAGATAATTGGCGAAGGATTGAAAATCCACAAGTCGCTGACACCGGAGGAAGAGGAAAATGTCATCTGTGAGGCGATGCGTGAGGTGGAATTGGATCCGGAAACTCGCCACCGATACCCCAATGAGTTCTCTGGCGGACAGCGACAGAGAATTGCAATTGCTCGTGCATTGGTACTCAAACCGGAGTTTATTTTGCTGGATGAGCCAACCTCGTCACTTGATAGAACGGTTCAGTTTCAAGTATTGAGTTTGCTAAAATCCTTGCAGCAGAAGTATGGACTCAGTTATTTGTTCATTAGTCATGATCTGCATGTGGTGAAATCTTTGTGTCATTACACCCTAGTGCTTAGAAATGGCCAAGTGGTTGAACAAGGAGACACGGCGCGAATTTTTAGCGAACCACAGCATGCCTATACCCGTGAATTAGTGAACCTGTCATCGGTCTAGCTGGTTTTCTTTTTGGATAAAAGGGGGATAGAGTCAGCCTCTGGCGGATATTAAGTAGATCATATTATTGGTTACTGCTTCTTGGCTATTGCTTCTGGTTCATTGTTATCATAGTGGTTAATGTTTTGTTAACTTTGACAAGGGGGCAGTGAGAGGTGCTCGACTTGTTAATAACTCCGGTTAGTAAGCGTGCTAAAACTTTTTCTATATGAAATACATATCCACCTTAGCTTTATTTGTTGGTGAATAATTAAGCGCTATCGTTAGCGTGCCTGAATATGTCTGCTTCATTATCCCGCAAAATGTGTGACCACTAACATAAATATTGGCTTGTTTGTCCGTTTGTTGTTCAACAAAGGTGAGGCAAGTAAGTAACTAACAGCGTGAATAACTATGCATCGTGCGCACGAATAGATGAATCAACTAGATGTTAATTTGTTGTTGCCGCTATGTGCTATTGCTCACGGTTAATTGACTGATGAAATAAAACTCTTAACATTTAACTTACAATCTGCTTATTATACTGCCCGAGCATTAACCATAATCTATAAGACAGGGAGATTTTAATGCAGTCGTTAGTAGAT
>Ga0209379_10001782_pt1 | contig 13626 bp, 11 predicted proteins | sample tdDd001_FD_187124 | JGI IMG/M metagenome (GOLD analysis project Ga0209379, IMG submission 187124) | Marine sediment microbial communities from the Atlantic coast under amendment with organic carbon and nitrate - tdDd00.1 (SPAdes)... | ecosystem: Environmental > Aquatic > Marine > Coastal >...
CCATCACTGAATCGAACAGTCACTTTTTCTTTTACATCAACCCTAGCTAATTTCAGCATCCATGCTGTATATAATAAATAATCGGTGCTGTTTCGCTCAACAAACTTAAATGTTGTTTTAGCTACCATGCGCTCAGCCAGTTGATATAACTTTTGGATATCGATTCCATTAATGGCCTCCAATCGAGGGAAATTCAGATTCCAGGCTTCTTGTTTTTCTGTATTTATGGCTAAAAAATGATTGTCGACTTTTATAATTTTAAATGGAAGGAATAAGAATTCAGATCTGTCAGCAAATAGATATCTCATACTTACGCGGCTATGACCGTCACCAAAGTTGGCCATGAACATTTTAAGCTGTAAGGCAAAATCGCGACGAGTAATTCCCTTTTTTAGATCGGCACGAATAGCGTCTAATGCCAACGGATAATTGAAGTCTGTAAGTTCTGCATATGAGTAGTTGTTTACAATTTGCCATTCTAAATGCTCTAAATCATGAATAGCTTCTTTTCTGTTGATCCAATTATTATCTGTTTTTTCATAAGAGTCCATTCGTATTGTGAGGTAATCATATTCAGCAGGGATTACTTTGTTATGCTCTCTATGGATTTTATTTAAACCTATGCACTCCTCATAGTAATCGGTTGCAAGATTTCGGTTATCTTTTCTCAGTTCATAATCGTGAGTTACGATTTCGCCGTTTTGTTTAAAAGATACTTTCACACTCTTACCTCTTTCCATTTTCATGTCATCCATTATATAGTGCAAATGACGGATAAAACGAAATTTCCAATCGGAGGGATCCATGGTTTTTGCAGCCTGTATGTATGTGTCTACAGCTTTACCTTCGATACTTATTAGCTTTACCCAATTCTCCTTAAACTCTACATAGGGGGTGTTCTCCCGAAACTCTACTTTGGAAAATGGTGTTCGTTTATCTCTTTTTGTGTCAGCTTTTGTTATGCTCATCCCCAGTGTCAGAATGAACAGAATACAAATCATCTTTTTCATCTATTTTTTATTGTGCCTTTAACTTGATACGTTTTGGCGGTTTCAATTTCTTTGTTTGAATTTGAAACGAATATATCGGACTTGAGGTAGCTAGAAAAGCCAAATCGACGAAAGAGCTTTCTTATCCGATTAACAGAATGAATAAATCGACATGTTTCGAATCAATTTCTTTATTTTTATATTCGAATAAAAACATGAAATAATGATGGCTTACCAGGAATTAACACAATACCTAACAAAGACAAAAGTCAAGAAACGCGTACGATTGGGGTTTCATTTTCTTTTTCTCGGGACCTTTTTATTTTTATATATTCCCTCTTTTGATTATGATATGCCGCTGGAATTTCCAAGTTTTTTCTTTCGGGATGTTTTTGAGTATGGATTGACGACTCTTTTCGTTTATATTCTTTATTTTTCGAAGGGAAAAGCCACATGGAATAGAAAAATCCCAGTGCTGGCAGTCCTGAGTTTTCTGATGCTTATCTCCATGATCACTCTGGCCTATTTCAAGAATCAACAAGCTCATCTAGCTGGTCCTTATTTTGTACAAGTATTTGATGATGTGATGCAATACATTGGCTTTGGGAGTATTCTTTTTCTTCTTTTTATTCTGGTAGATAATATCGATTACATTTTTACAAGCAGATACTACAAAATAAAAAGGGCTCTTGATTCTACCCGCAATCAACTGCTTCGCCAGCAATTTCATCCCCATTTTTTGTTTAATGCCCTCAATTCGGTTTACAGCATGTCTCTTAATAATCATCCCGATACCTCCGGTACAATACTTAAATTATCGGGTATGATGCGTTATTTGACTGATGAAGTGCGTGTTGCTAGAATACCATTGGAAAGAGAGTTGAAATTTTTACAGGAATACATTGCTATTGAGAAAATACGATTTGGTGAGAAAGCCAACATCAAATTTGAAACGGAAGGCATCGTAAAAGGGACGTTAATAGAGCCTTTATTACTGGTTCCTTTAGTTGAGAATGCTTTCAAGCATGGCTTTTATATCAACCACCCTGATTCATTTGTACAAATAAAATTGAAAATGGAAGGAGACAGGCTCACCTTTTCAACACAAAACAGTATCTTGACTAAGGAGTCGAATAGATACGAAAACAGAGAAGGAAAGGGCTTGGATAATTTAAGAGACCGACTTCAACTGACTTATCCTAAAACATCAAAATTATCCCTTTCTGAGAAGGGTAATATCTTTTGGGCAGAACTTGAACTTAAATTAGAGGAATGAACGAGTATTGTGTAATTATAATTGATGATGAGCAATTGGGTATTGATGTACTAAAAAATTACATTCAGAGATATTCTCAGTTTGAATTATTGGGAACCTTTACTGATCCAATAGAAGCTTTGTCTTTTTTGAAGCTACATCAAGTAGATCTAATCTTTACAGATATAGCCATGCCTCATATTTCAGGTACAGATTTAGTAAAGTTGGTTAAATCTAAGAATAAGTTTATTCTGGTGACTTCCTATTCTGAATACGCCATAGAAAGTTTTGATCTGGATGTCGTCGATTACCTTTTGAAACCGGTTCCCTTTGAACGCTTTGCCAAGAGTATTGAGCGTTTTGAAAGTCAGATGTCAGCCGTTTCAACCAACAGCTTGCCACAAATCAGACCTTCTTTTTTTATAAAAGAAGGAGATGAGTATGTGAAAATATTTGTTGATGATATTGATTATATCGAAGGTATGAGGGATTATGCCAAAATTATCTGTGGAAAGAATTATTATATGGCGCTGAAAACACTTAAATCAATTGAAGAAATCCTGCAAGCCTATAATTTTATAAGAGTTCACAAATCATTCATTGTCCCTCTTGAGAAAATATTGCAATTTACAGGAAGGTATATTCTGATTGATAAACATCAAATTCCAGTAGGTTCGAGCTATAGGGAAGCATTGATGAAATATTTAAATCAAAATCGATTATAGTTGTCAAGAGACATGGTTTAGCTACTTAGAATGCTAATGAGGAGCACGTTTTGAACTAGTACCATGTCCCGAGACTAATCGTTGGACTATTTTAACCCATTAATAAACTCTTCTGCTTTATTATTTTTCAATGCTTTTATAAAAGCCGTACCCACAATGGCACCATTAGCGTATTGAGAGGCATATTCGAAACTTTCTTTATTATTAATTCCAAAGCCAATAAGGCTAGGTGTTTCAATTTCTTTGATTCGATTGAAGTAAGCCTTTTGTTGATTGTCAACTTTCATGCTTCCGCCTGTTGTTGCAGATGAGGATACCAAATAAAGAAAGCCTTGAGTAGCAGCAATCAGTTTTTGAAGACGATTGTCATCCGTTTCAGGACAAGCCAGTAGAACATTATAAATGCCATACCCTTCAAAATCGGATTTATAATGAGTTTCAAATTCCTCTAAAGGTAAATCGGGAACGATTAATCCATCGATGCCAACCTTTTGGCAATCTTTTAGGAATTGATCAACACCATAACAATATATTGTATTCCAGTAACCCATAAGGATTAGAGGCATGCTTACTGTCTGACGTACATCTTTAAGCTGTTCAAAAAGCATTCGAAGCTTCATGCCATTGTTAAGAGATTGCTTTGCTGCGACTTGAATAGCCGAACCATCTGCCAAAGGATCAGAAAAAGGAATACCAATTTCGACCATATCTACGCCAGTGGTTTGTAACAATTCCAAATTTGGAACCGTATCGTTTAAGTTGGGATATCCTGCAGGAAAATAGATGGATAGGATATCTTGTTTTTTATTTTGGAATAAGTTGTCTATTCTATTCATGGGATGATGTGTTGATACGTTAATGAGATGATGTGCTAATGTGTTGGTTCCTGAACGCATTGGGAGTATGTTATCTTACATTTTCGTTTTAATTAGTAATTCTGAATTCATAACTCATAATTCAAATGATCCATATAGGTTTCCATATCCTTATCACCACGACCGGATACAATGATAATGACGGTGTCGTCCTTTTTAAACTGGATTTTGTTGAGAGCAGCAAGCGCATGAGCTGATTCCAGAGCTGGGATAATACCTTCATTCAGAGCCAAAACCTTCGCAGCATTAAGAGCGTCATCATCAGTAGCACTGATGTAATTGACACGACCTGTTTCAGCCAGATGTGCATGAATAGGCCCTACACCTGGATAATCTAAACCTGCGGAAATAGAATAAGGTTCAATAATCTGCCCATCATCATCTTGCATCAATAGGGTTTTACTTCCGTGTATAAAGCCTGTGGTTCCAATGCTTATTGTAGCCGCAGTCTCACCTGTGTCAATACCTTTCCCCGAAGCTTCCACGGCTACTAGATTGATCTCTTTTTCATCCAGGAAATGATAAAATGCACCAGCAGCATTACTGCCACCACCAACGCAGGCAATGACATAGTCTGGATTTGAATTTCCTTGTTCTTTTGCCAACTGTTCTTTAATTTCCTCCGAAATAATGGATTGTAAGCGACTCACCATATCAGGATAGGGATGAGGACCAACGACAGATCCGATGAGGTAGAAGGAGTGGGGATTGGCAATCCAATCACGAATGGCTTCATTGGTTGCATCTTTTAGGGTTTGATTACCCGAAGTAGCAGGAATGACCGTAGCGCCTAGCATTTGCATACGAGCCACATTGGGAGCTTGCCTTTCCACATCAAGTGCACCCATATGAACGACACATTCTAGTCCGAAAAGGGCACAAACAGTTGCCGTTGCAACCCCATGTTGTCCTGCTCCGGTTTCAGCAATGATTCTTTTCTTTCCCAGGTGTTTTGCTACAAGAATCTGTCCAATTGTGTTATTGATTTTATGTGCACCCGTATGGTTCAAATCCTCACGTTTCAAATAAACCTGAGTTTGATATTTTGCTGATAAGTTAGTGGCGTATGTCAGAGGCGTTGGGCGCCCCACATAGTTGTCGAGTAAGCGAGCGTATTCCGATTTGAAATCTTCTGATTCTAATATATCTATGTAGGCATTTTCGAGTTCATCGATATTTCTACGTAAAAGTTCGGGGATGTATGCACCTCCAAATTTGCCGTAGAAGCCTTTATTGTCTGCTTGATAATTCATGATGAGTTAATGTGTTGATGAGCGGATATGTCGGTTACTGAGCGTAGCCGAAGTATGATGTGTGATTAATATTTTCACTCATTAATGTTTGACGTTTGATTTAGGTTCTCACAGAACGTCTTAATAGAGTCGATGTTTTTTAAACCAGGTTCATCTTCAAAACCCGAATTGATGTCGATGGCGTAAAACTGAGGGTGATTAAAGTTTTGTAATCGTTTGACATCCTCTGGTTTTATGCCTCCACTTAAGAAAAAGGGTTTATTAGCCTGATAGTTATCAAGCAGAGTCCAATCGAACTTTTGACCGCTTCCCCCATAATTTTTCGAAGAGGTATCGAACAAAAAGTAATCGACAACGGACTCATAGGCTTTTAATTGACTGAAATCGAAATCTTCATCCATTTGAAAGGCTTTGATGATTCCAAATCCCATCTTTTTCAAGTCCTGACAGAAATCGGGTGTTTCAGCACCATGGCATTGTATGTAGTCGAACTTTGAGTCGTAATCTTTCAAAGTCCATAAGATATCTTCTGATCGGGCATTCACAAATACGGCTATCTTTTTGATATGATTGGGGATGGCCTTCATTATCTCTTTGCTTAATGTATCAGCAACAAATCGTTTGGATCGTTCAAAGAAGATAAAGCCCATGAAATCCACATCAAGCTTTGTTAGTTGTTCTATGTTTTCCGGACTTTTAAGTCCACATACTTTTAGTTTCATCTTAGTAGTTATTAGAAGCTTAGATTTTTAATTAATTCAGAACAGCCTTTGCCCGGATCTTCCTGTTTCATAAAGTGTTCGCCAATGAGAAAGGCTTGAAAACCATTTGATTTTAGAAAACGAATATCATCTTCCCCTTTGATACCACTTTCTGCCACTTTCACGAAACGATTAGGGATTTGTTTTGAGAGACGTATGGAATGATTCAGGTCTACGGAAAAGTCTTTCAGATTGCGATTATTAATACCAACTAAATCAATTAATGGATTGATATGTTTCAGTTCAGATTCATCGTGAATCTCTAAAAGAATTTCTAAACCCAGATCTTTAGCAATTCTACTCATGTTTTCCACCTCGTCCGGAGTCAGTATGGCAGCTATCAAAAGAATAAGATCGGCTCCTATAGCCTTGCTTTGATAAATTTGATAGGGATCCACTAAAAAATCTTTACGCAAAAGAGGTATGTTTAACTCCTCTCGAGCTTTCACAAAATCAGCATCATGAGCTCCAAAAAAAAGGCGGTCAGTTAAAACAGAAACGACTGAAGCATTGGCTTTCTGGTAAGCTTCAACCACATTTTTAATATCGGCATTCGCATTGATTGGTCCCTTTTTAGGTGATTGTCTTTTAAATTCAGAGATAATGCCAGAACTCTTATCATTTGTGATCGCTGCTTTTGCAGAGTAGCATGTGCGATGAAATAGTCTCTGCTTTTTCAGATCATCTAAAGAATATTGACTCTTAAGAAGTGCAACTTCCTTGTGTTTTTGTTCTACTATGCTGCGTAATATATCGTGCATGATTATTGATTTTAGCTTTTAAACTTCTCTTTGAACAAGCTTATTGAGAGCATTTAGTGCTTGCCCAGATTCCAGAGAAACCCTGGCTCTATCCACGGCATCATCTCTTGAGATTTCAGGATGAAGGCAATGTATGGCTATACCTGCATTGGCAATACATACTGAATTTTGAGCCTTGCTACCTTTTCCTTTCAGGATTTTTACAAAGAGTTTGGCTGCCTCTTCAACGGATTGACCACCATATAGATCTTCAGGTGCTAAAAGATTAAATCCTAAATCCTGCGGACTAAGTATTTCTTCTCGCTCATTTGAAATGAGTTTCACATTATCAGTCAGGGCAATTTCATCGTAACCATCAATATTGTGAATAACTGTATAGCGTGTGTCTGTTTCCTGCAAGACATATTGATAGAGTCGAGCCAATTCGAGATCGTAAACGCCTACTATCTGGTTCTTGGGTTGTGATGGATTGACCAAAGGTCCCAGCATGTTGAAAAAAGTTCGAATACCCAGGTTTCTTCTAATTGAGGCTATGTTTTTCATGGCTGGATTAAAACGAGGCGCATGTAAAAAACAAATACCCGATCGCTCTAAATCTTCTTTGAGTTCGCTTTCTTTATCCTTGAATTGGTAACCTAAATATTCAATGACGTTGGATGATCCACAAAAAGAAGAAACACTGTAGTTGCCATGTTTACTGACCATTTCACCTGATCCAGCAACAATGAATGAAGCTAAAGTCGAGATGTTGAACGTGTTCTTTGTATCACCGCCTGTACCACATAGATCAATGCAATTGTAATCACTCAGATCAACTGGAATACCCATCTTTAAAAGAGCACTTCTAAATCCACTTAGTTCATCAACAGTTATGCTGCGCATTTGAAATACGGTTAGAAAGGCTATGATCTGCGCTTCCCTGTATTCTCCTTCGGTAATTTGTATTAGAACTTCCTCAGCTTCTTGTTTTGTGAGTGTTTTATATTCAAATAAATGATGTAATATATTTTTCATGTGTCTTTGTCTTATTTTAGTTTTTGTCACATGTAAGTCACCATCTTAGTTGTCTCCTCAGCTTGGAAACGTTGGTTAATGGTTCGTTTCATTTCCTTGTTTTTGAAATTGCATGTGTGAATTAGCTTATCTCTATTAAATTTCCATCAACCAATTTATAATCATCTGTAAGCCTTGAGGTGTTAGTATGGATTCCGGATGAAATTGAATCCCCTCGACATCGTATTTTTTGTGTCTTAAGCCCATAATCATATTGTCTTCATCCTCACAGGTCACTTCCAAGCAATTAGGTAAGTCAGTCTCTGATACATTCCATGAATGGTAGCGTCCAGCTTTAAATTCAGGGGGGATACCCCTAAGTAGTTTCGACTTATCGTTACATCTACTTATATCCGAAGCGACACCATGGTATACTTTTGATGGATTTTCGAGTACAGCTCCAAACACTTCAGCTATTGCCTGATGCCCCAGGCAAATCCCCAAGATTGATTTTGTAGGCGCATATTTTTTGATCAGTGCTTTTAGAATTCCAGCTTCATCAGGAATTCCCGGGCCTGGTGAAAGGAGAATTTTATCGTATTTTTCAATCTCGTGCAATTCAATTTCTCTATTGCGATGAATCTCTATTTCGCCGGGATTAAGTTGACGTAAATATTCTACCAAATTGTAGGTGAATGAGTCGTAATTATCTAAAACAAGTATTTTCATGATGTTGATGTGTTGATGTGATGTGATGTGATGTGATGTGATGTGATGTGATGTGATGTGATGTGATGTGATGTGATGTGATGTGATGTGATGTGATGTGATGTGATGTGATGTGATGTGATGTGATGTCCCGATAGTTATCGGGATGAAGATGTGCTTCCGAATCAGTTAACCGATATCTGATAGCACCTTCTTTTATTTGCCTATGTTTTCTGCTATTTTTAATGCTTTCCTGAGAGCTGCCAATTTATTGTCAACTTCATTGAGTTCACTCTCAGGGATTGACTTTTCAACCACACCTGCACCTGCCTGATAGTATAAGTTGTTATCCTTACTGAGGAAAGTTCGAATCATGATAGCCTGATTCACTTCACCATTAAAACCAATAGAACCAATACAGCCTCCATAAAACCCGCGACTTGTGGGTTCATATTTATCGATGAGTTCCATAGCTTTATACTTGGGTGCTCCTGATAAGGTACCAGCAGGAAAGGTATTCCCAATTAAATTAAAAGTGTTGTAATCCATAGGTAGTTCTCCTGAAAGCTTCGATACTAAATGAATGACATGAGAATAGAACTGGACTTCACGGAAGGTTTCGATTTTTATATCAGTCGCATTCCGGCTAAGGTCATTTCTAGCTAAATCAACCAGCATCACATGTTCACTTTGTTCCTTTTCATCGGCTTCTAACTGTTTCGCCAATTCAATATCTTTCAGGGCATCACCCGATCGGCGGAATGTTCCTGCAATAGGATGAATGTAAGCCTTATTATTTTTCACTTCAATTTGTGCTTCGGGCGATGATCCCATGATTCGAAATGAACCACAATCGAAATAGAACAAATAGGGTGATGGATTAACAGATCGAAGAGCTCTGTACAGATTGAAATCATCCCCTTGATAGCCTTGTGAGAAAGATCGTGAAAGAACAATTTGAAAAACATCACCACGTCGGCAATGCTGTATGCCTTTTTCTACCATGACAAGATAATCCTGATCGCTCATATTAGTTTTCTCTTCCTCATTTTTCAATGAGAAAGAAAAACTTGGAATGTTGTGATTGCGAAGTAAGTCTTCAATCTCTTTTAATCTTGACTCTTCACCATTCTGACTTAGTTCAACGATGCTAAGCGTGTTATTAAAATGATTGACCTCGATAATGAATCGATAAAGAGAATAGGAGAGTTGTGGGATTTTCTCACCAGCTTTCTCAATAAAATTCAAGCTTTCGAATCCGGGTACTGCGTCGAAGGACGTATAGCCAAATAAAGCATTGGCCTTATTGATCTCATCTTTATCTTCAAGATCAAATTGTTTGACAAAGGATTCTAGCTGATTTGCCAAAAAGCCAATTGGTTGCTCTTTGATACTGGTTTCTTTTCTATCAGGTCCAATACTTTCAATAAGCACATTGTCTTTTAAACAGATGTTAGCTATTGGCTCAAGTGCAATGAAAGAGCTTGCATTTTCAGGACTGTGATAATCTGAGCTCTCCAGAAGAATACTTTGAGGAAATCGATCTCTGAGTTTCAGATACATACTTACTGGTGTAATAACATCGGCAAGCATTTCTTTTTTATAATGTTTGAATTTGATCATGACTAGGAAAAATGGGTTAAAAAAAAAGCGACCTACTGAGAAATCAGTAGGTCGCTTAATGCTGTTTTTATCTTTTTTAAAGGCTTAAAATTTGCATATAGGGCGGACATTTCTGCTCAGGGTATATGAGAGATTAGTATTGTGCCACCACCAAAATTTGCAAACTGAAGCGTTCATGGTTTTTTTCTTATTAGATTTTGACAAATGTATTGAATTTTATATTTAAAATCCAAATGGTTTTTGGTTAATAGTTAAATGTTTATATCAAAATAAGATTGTAATGTTCAGATAATCAGCATTTATTGTTTTTGTATGTCATGCGAAAAAAAAGATTTTGCGATCTGTCTAAGGTTATATTCTGATGCCATAACTTCTCCATATGCTCCTGTTGATCGAATTGCAATCAGATCATTTCTCTTCGTTTTTGGCAAAGAAACAGCTTTGCCAAAACAATCTGATGATTCACAAATAGGACCAACCACATCGTATTTTTCTGGCAAACCTTTTGAACTTAAATTCTCAATTTTATGGAATGCCTGATAGAGAGCTGGACGTAATAATTCAGTCATACCCGCATCTAGAATTGCAAAATTGGTGTTGATCCCATTTTTTACATACAGCACACGTGAAATTAAGCTCCCACACTGTCCAACAACTGATCTTCCTAACTCAAAATGAACCTCCTGGTTGGCTTTTAGATTCAGGAATTCATTGAAAAGTGCAAAGTAGTTTTTAAAATCAGGTATAGGTTCTTCATCAGGCTGGTGGTAGTTGATGCCAAAACCACCCCCAACATTAATATGGTCGACTATAATTTGATGATCCAAAAACCAATCTTGAATTTCGTTGATGCGTAAGCAAAGACTTTTAAAAACACTTAGGTCTATAATTTGAGAGCCAATATGAAAATGTAATCCTATCAGGTTTATATTCTCTGAGCTTTCTAATAATCGGAGTATCTCTTCGAATTCCCAGGGGTTAATTCCAAACTTATTTTCAGCTATACCCGTTGTGATATAATGATGTGTATTGGCATTAACATTAGGATTAATACGCAAGGCTATATTTGCTACTTTATTTTTTGACTTGGCAATCTCATCTATGACCTCAATTTCGGGGATAGATTCACAGTTGAAACAAAAAATACTGGCATCCAGAGCCATTTCAATTTCTTTGTCAGATTTGCCTACACCAGCATAAACAATTTTATTTGCAGAGAAGTTATTTTCCAATGCTCTTTTTATCTCGTTACCACTGACACAATCTGCTCCCAAACCGTAAGTCTGTATTAGTGATAGAATCCTTGGGTTTGCATTGGCTTTTATGGCATAATGGACGTGATAATTGTATTTTACAGCCTCTTCTTTGATATTTTTTAAAGTGTCTTCAAGTAGCTCCAAATCGTAATAGTAAAATGGGGTTTCTTGAGAATTTAAATAATCGTATGTTCTTGAATTAATCATGCGTTTTCTTAGTTTAGAAGTTGATTCAATAAATAAACAATTGCATTTTCTAGATGAATAGTTTGTTCAGTGATTTTAAGGCCTCAACCTTATTTTCTTGATCAACTAATACTGATATATTGTGACTACTTCCTCCGTAGGAAATCATTCTTAGTGGTGTTTTCTCTAAAGCTTCTAAAACTAATTTTGCAGAGCCTGCAGCCTCAGATATAAAGTCACCAACAATACAGATAATGGATTGATTCGTGTCGATTTCAACGATCCCGAATTTTTTCAGTTCTTTTTCAATTTCTTCAAGTCGACTAGTATCATCAATGGTTAGAGACACTGCAACTTCTGAAGTCGTAATCATGTCAATAGGTGTCTTGTAAATCTCGAAGACTTCAAATATTTTTCTCAGAAATCCATAGGCTAAAAGCATACGTCCCGATTTAATTTTAACGGCTGTAATCCCGTCTTTTGCAGCAACGGCTTTAATGCGTTTGCGTTCTAATTTATTTGATATGAGAGTCCCCACATCACTTGGACTTAAAGTGTTTTTAAGACGTACTGGAATATTACTCAACTTGCAGGGTAATACACTGGCAGGGTGCATGATTTTTGCTCCGAAATAAGCCAATTCGGCTGCTTCATCGAAAGATAGTTCTCCAATAGCATGTGTTTGTTCAACAAAACGAGGATCGTTGTTGTGAAAACCATCAATATCAGTCCAAATTTGAACCTCAGAAGCCGAAATTGCGACACCTATAAGCGAAGCAGAATAGTCACTACCTCCTCGGTGTAGGTTGTCAACTTCACCATATGCATTTCTACAGATATAGCCTTGAGTTATAAATAGCTTGTTTTGCGGATTTTGACTAATTTCTCGCTTTAGGTTTTCCTGGATGTAATACCTATCAGGTTCGCTATCCTTATCAATCCTCATGAAGTTAAGGGCTGGTAGTAGGACTGAATCAATATTGTTTTCGGACAGGTGATAGTGAAACATGGCCGTAGAAATTAATTCCCCTTGAGCCAAAACAGCTTTCTCCTGAAGTTGTGTAAAGGTTTTGTGAACAAAGTTGCGGATGTAAACAAAATGAGAATTGATCAATTCCAGTCCTTTGTTAAGATATTCTGAACTTGTATAAAGCTCATTGACTCTGGCAATATAGCTTTGTTCTAAATCATCTATTCTTTTGATCGCATTCTCGTCATCGCCTTTGTATAGTAGTTCTGTAATTTCAACCAGTGCATTGGTCGTGCCTGCCATAGCCGATAATACGACTATACAAGCATCTTCGTTTTGTACAATTTGGGCGAGGTTTTGAATGCGTTGTGGAGTACCAACGGAGGTGCCGCCAAATTTTAGGATTTTCATGGTTTTTGTTTTGTAATAGTTAGAAAATTTAAACCTAAGCTTGTATTGATTTATGGTTATCTTAAGATTAAACTTTGATTAGCTCATGTATTTTCACAAAAAAAGCCTGCAGAAATTCTGCAGGCTTTTTTGATATTTTAAAGCTTCACATAATTCCACATAGATACTAACTCAATAGTGTTTATTGTGTTTTATCTGTTTATTTAATGTGGTCAATAGCATGTTCATTTTTTTCAAATTTTATAGCTGCAAATATGATGAAAATATTGAAATGAAAAAATAAAAATGATTGAAATTTCACAAATAAATATCAGTTTCACGAATTGTTAAAATCTCAACACAACTAAAATGTGTTTATGTCTAGCTTTGATATATGTGATAGCCTTTTTTTTTAGATTTTATTGTAGTCTAATGAGGTGTTTATAATAAAGGAAAGAAATGGATTGGTGAAGTTAATGACCTAGTGGTTGATGTGAAGTTCTTATAAAAAGAAAAAACTCAGGTCCCCACCTGAGTTTTCTTACTAACCTAAATCTAACCTATGAAAAACTTGCTGAACTTTTTGGAGTTGGCTCAGCTCTAATTATGAAATAATTAGTCTTGTTTCTACATTACAAATATAAGTGTTTCTTTAGTTAAGGGGAGTCAACACAAGTTAATGAAGGTTAAGATTTCATTTTCAATGAGATTATAGAGAGGAATAAGTTGTTGCTTTTAGGTAAGCTGTCCATAATGTATAGGGGAGATTTGAAATTGTAAATTAGTTATAAAAGAAAAAACTCAGGTCCCCACCTGAGTTTTCTTACTAACCTAAATCTAACCTATGAAAAAGTTGACTAAGCTCTTTTGGAGTTGAGCTT
>Ga0209379_10001784_pt1 | contig 13623 bp, 6 predicted proteins | sample tdDd001_FD_187124 | JGI IMG/M metagenome (GOLD analysis project Ga0209379, IMG submission 187124) | Marine sediment microbial communities from the Atlantic coast under amendment with organic carbon and nitrate - tdDd00.1 (SPAdes)... | ecosystem: Environmental > Aquatic > Marine > Coastal >...
GGGTCTTATACTGGAAAAGGCATTTACGATATTGATGCATTTGAGAGTGCGCTGAAATCTCGTGTACCTGATAACAGACTATTGAGTCATGATCTTTTTGAAGGAATATTTGCACGTGCAGGCTTTGCTTGTGATGTTGAAGTATTGGAAAGTTACCCCCGAAGTTATCATGCCGATATTAACCGCCTTCACCGATGGACAAGAGGTGATTGGCAACTGCTACCGTGGCTATTAGGCATAGTAAACGGTACAGGCAAAATCCCCACGCTAGGACAATGGAAAATTATCGATAATTTGCGTAGGTCAATGGTCCAGCCGTGCCTTTTTGCCACACTGATGTTGTCTTTTTTCTTTCCTTTGTATCAAGCTATGTTGCTCTGGACAGCAGTATTTGGCGTATTGGCCGCTCCATTTTTTATTCACCTGCTGCTGCTTTTTATTTCATATCGTCGAAGCCAGGGAAGAATAATCACGCACTTGAAAATGTGGTTATCAGACAGCGTGCTGTCTTTTCTCAATGGTTTTTTTATTTTTACGTTACTCCCCGATAAAAGCGTAAAAACCTTAGACGCATTAGGAAGATCACTTTTGAGAATGGCGGTTACCCAAAACCACCTTTTACAGTGGGTATCGTCAGATGAGATAGAACGCACCCACAAACCCTCGCTAGTGAACTACTACAGGCTCATGGGCACAAGTGTTGTCATTGTGTTGTCTGTGGCAATTGCAACGCTTTTATATTCACCTACCTACTTTTTCACAACATTACCTTTTGTACTGTTATGGCTTCTCGCCCCTGCGATAGCGTGGTTGTTGAGCCAGCCAAATGTGCGCCCTTACCTGCATCTTAGCGACAATAGGCAAACTACTCTTCGTCTTATCGCGCGCAGAACGTGGCGCTTTTTCGATGAGTTTGTAACGCCAGATGAGAACATGCTGCCACCGGACAACTTTCAGCAACTGCCCGAAGCGAAAACAGCCCATCGCACATCTCCTACTAATATCGGGCTATATCTGCTATCGGTAGCAAGTGCTAGAGATTTTGGCTGGATAGGGCTTGTTGAAGCAACCGAAAAACTTGAAGAAACGTTGGAAACACTCGGTAAGCTTGAAAAGTATGAAGGGCATTTACTGAATTGGTATCACACACAAACACTTCAACCATTGCACCCTAAATATGTGTCCTCTGTTGATAGTGGTAATTTAGCAGGGCACCTTATTGCACTGGCAAACACATTGGAGGCTTGGCAGGTACAAGTTGAACAGCGTGTTGAGCCGGATATTAGGCAGGCACTTCATGATAATTTACTGCTGCTAGACGCCGCTATTATGGCTGCTGAGTCACCACAAACGCACTATTCTCAATGCAGAATTGAAATACTGAATTTACTTAATTTGTTGGAAGATACAGACAGCAATACAGCTTATGATTTGATCAGCGTAGAGAAAACCCTTCATCAATTATTGTCACTACTGCCTAGCCAAGAAACATCAAGCGACAGGAATATCAACTACTGGTTACAAACCACAATCAATCGTATAGAAGCAGCGAAACAAGACAAACAGATCTTATCTGTCGCGCAGGGTAACCTGAAAACACGGTGTGAGCGCATTGCTTCTTCTGCGCGCTCACTTGCGCTAGGTATGAACTTCCACTTTCTATTTAATCAAGAGAAGGTCTTACTCAGTATTGGGTATTCTGTTGATAACGATGAATTAGATAAGGGTTGCTATGATTTATTAGGCTCTGAAGCGCGTTTGGCCAGTCTATTTGCCATTGCCAAAAACGACATTCCTTCAAAGCACTGGTTTCACTTGGGTCGCACAGCATCGCCTGTTGGATTCAGTGCGGCGCTGTTATCGTGGTCAGGTTCGATGTTTGAATATCTCATGCCATCTTTAGTTATGCGGGCGCCTTTTGGCAGTCTGATTGCCAGTACAAATAACATGGCTGTGGTTCAACAACGGCATTATGGCAAACATCACAATGTCCCCTGGGGAGTATCTGAGTCGGCATACAATGCACGAGACTTAGAATTTAACTATCAATATTCAAATTTTGGTATACCGAGTCTAGGGCTTAAACGTGGCCTTGCCGACAGCATTGTGGTGTCACCTTATTCAAGCGGACTTGCCGCAATGGTAGACCCAAATAGTGCCGTAAAAAACTTCAAAGAACTGGAATTATTAGGGTGCTTGGGGCCATACGGGTTCTACGAAGCTGTCGATTTCACTCCCTCACGACAGCCCAAAAATGCAAAGCATACGGTGATTGAAAGCTATATGGCGCATCATCAGGGCATGACCATTGTTGCTATCAACAATGCGCTCAACAATGGCGTTATGCGCAATCGTTTTCATAGCGAGCCAATGATTGGCGCCTGTGAATCGCTCCTTCAAGAGCGTATTCCCCGAAATGTCTCACTAAGACGTCCTTTAACTCAGGGGGAAAGCGTTGTGCAAAACCTCTCTCCCTCTAAACCCTCATCCCGGGTTTTTAGCCCGCATAAAAACGGCGCAAGACAAACCAATATGCTGTCAAACGGCAGGTATACAGCCATGGTCACCTCAGCAGGTAGCGGCTATAGCATGTGGAAAGATATCGCGATCACACGCTGGAGTGGCGATACCACAACCGACAATGACGGCATGTTTTTCTTTATTCACGACGTAAAATCGAAACGAACGTATTCGCCGTCGATACAACCCTTACCCGCTGCAAACAGCAAAAATCACAGCAGATACTCGGCTGAATTTGCCGAAGACTATGCCCGTTATGAAGCAACACACGATAACATTAAAAGCTGCCTAGACGTCGTGGTCACCAGTGAAAGCGATGGCGAGGCCCGTCAGCTAAAAGTGACTAATACATCGCTTACCAGTAAACGTGTTGTTATCACTTCTTTCAATTCGCTGGCGTTGGCGACAAGAAACGTTGATAGCGCTCACCCCGCTTTTTCTAAAATGTTTGTTAAAACAAGTGTACTTAAAGAGCGCAACGCACTTATTGCAACAAGGCGAAAACGTTCACCTGAAGAACGTGAAATATGGGTTGCGAACTTTGCTGTCGTGAGCGACCAAGAAGTCAATGAATTCGAGTTTGACACCAGCAGACTCACCTTTATAGGCCGAGGTAAGACAATACGCAACGCTCAGGGAAACGAACTAAAACACAATGCGCTTATCCGGCTTAGCAGTTCAATCGGCGCCGTTATCGACCCCGTATTTGTATTACGGCATCACATTGATATTCCCGCAGGAAAACAAGTAACGATTACCTACTGGTTATTAGTCGCATCTTCTCGTAAACACTTACTGTCACTTATCGATCAACACGCTGACACCTATTCGTTTGAGCGCGCTAAAACCATGGCATGGACACAGGCACAACTCTTACTAAGGCACCTAGGTATAGACAATGATGAAACCGCAACCTTCCAAAAAATTGCAACACCGCTACTTTACTTAGCTACCCGGGACACGCCGCAAAAGACAGTACCTTTACCGGTGAAAAGTATAAAGCATGTGTTATGGCAAGAAGGCATATCTGGCGACCTCCCTATTGTGGTAATGCGAATAAGTGAAAGTGCTGATATTAAACATGTAGAGCAGCTGTTGCGTGCACATGAGTATTGGAAGCTGAAAATGCTGTATGTGGATATCGTGATCATCAATGACCAGCGTTCAACCTATTTTAACAGCTTACACGACGGGATTGAAACCGCGGTGCGCTGCAGTCAATCGCCGGTTTACCATTCGGATGAACACACCCGCCCAGCACACTGCTACGTACATGTATTGCGTCATGAGCAAATTTCAACAGACTTGTCCAATACCATCATGCATGCCGCTAGACTGGTAATTGACGCTCGCGACGGTGATTTAGAAACCCAATGTCACCATCTTCTTGAAACGGATTTCCCAGAGAAACCATTTGCTGACCAAACTGTGCAAAAACAAGCGCGATATATGACGCCGACAACGTTAGACAAAGCGGCGACTTCCACGCTTTCCTTTTTTAACGGTACAGGCGGCTTTGATACCAAAAACCACGAGTATGTTATTCAATTAAATAACGGTCTTTCTCCCCCTGCCCCATGGATAAATATCATTGCCAATGACGATTTTGGTTTTCAGATAGGTGAAGATGGTAATGGCTACACATGGGCCCAAAATAGTCGCGATAACCAGTTAACTCCTTGGTATAACGACCCTGTGTGTAACCCATGCGTGGACAACTGGTATGTGAGAGATGAGGATACGCTTGCGTTGAGCAGTGCAGCCAATCAACCCATTCAAGATGGCGGTGAATACCAGGTACGCCACGGCTGGGGCTACAGTATATTTTCACACCATGCCGACCAACTCTACATGGAGTCCACCCATACCGTAGTGCAAAACGCCCCTGTAAAAATGGTGCGCCTGTCGGTTCAAAATACGGGAAAACGGGAACGTAAACTATCAATTACCAGCTACATTGAGTGGGTACTGGGTAACGACAAGTATGAAAGCGGGCCTTTCATAAGCACATCATTCGAGCACGACTTTCATGCCATTATTCTGTCCAATCCGTTTTCCACCGAATTTTATGAAAGTGAAGCATTTGTGATGCTTCAAAATGAGCTGAGTGAATGGACCACCGATCGTACAGAATTCTTAGGGCAATATGGTAACCCAACTAACCCTAACGCTTTAGCCGTAGATACGCAGATGAAAAATCGCGTTGGGCATGGGTTTGATACCTGTTCGGCCCTGCAAACAAAGTTCACCCTTCAGCCAAACGCCACCCACGATGTAGTACTGGTTTTTGGTTACGCAAGCAGCCATACCCATGCCCTTACTTTAATGAAACGCTATAAGCACAAGAGTTTCGACGCTGTGCTACAGAAGACGAGAGCCTATTGGCTACATCTGCTAACGCATGTACAGGTAGATACCCCTGACAAAGCAACTAACCTAATGCTAAACGGCTGGTTAAACTATCAAACGATGAGTAGCCGAATTCTAGCGCGATGCGGCTTTTATCAGGCCAGTGGCGCTTTTGGGTTTCGCGACCAATTGCAAGATGGTATGTCAATGCTATGGCACAGTCCGGAGCGTGTGCGCGAACATATATTGCGCGCCGCGTCTCGACAGTTTAAAGAGGGCGACGTTCAACACTGGTGGCTTCCACTTACAGGGCGAGGAGTGAGAACCCATATTTCTGATGACAGAATATGGTTGGTAGTCGCGGCAACCCATTATGCTAAAAGCACCCAAGACCAAGACATTTGGCAAGTGCAAATACCTTTCCTAGAAGGACCGCTTCTAGATCTAGAATCCCATGACACTTTTTTCATGCCGAACAGCAGCGATGATACCGCCAGCCTTTTAGATCATTGCATATTGTCAATAAACGCAGCGCTTTCAGCTAGAGGGGAGCATGGCTTACCGCTAATTGGCACGGGTGATTGGAACGACGGCATGAACGGTATAGGCAAGCTGGGCAAGGGGGAAAGCGTGTGGCTAGGCTGGTTTGTTTTATTTGCCATTGATCAGCTAACTGCACTTCCATCACCCTATTGTCAACAGAAACTAATGCCGCACAAAGAACAGTGGCAACAGGCCTCGCGAGAACTCACTAACGCAATAGAGCAGCACGCCTGGGATGGAGAGTGGTACCGCCGAGCCGTTTTCGACAACGGTATCTGGCTGGGCTCTCAGCTTAATGATGAATGCAAAATTGACGCTATTTGTCAGTCCTGGGCAGTCCTTTCAAATCACGCATTCCCTAACAGAGCCAACAAAGCCATGCAAATGGCGTCTCAGTATCTGATAAGAAAAGAGCTCGGCTTGGCGCTGCTATTTACCCCTCCTTTCGAAAAAACTATTTTGGAGCCGGGCTACATAAAAGGTTATCCCGCAGGTTTTCGAGAAAACGGGGGACAATATACCCACGCCGCTGTCTGGTCAGTTATGGCTCTGTGTAAGCAAGCAAAAATAGACCAGGCATTCGAGCTCTTTTCCATGCTAAACCCCATCAACCACGCACTTAATAAATCGCATTGTGCCCAATACAAAGTTGAACCTTACGTTATGGCGGCAGACGTCTATTCTGTGCCGCCCCATTGCGGTAGAGGCGGCTGGACTTGGTACACAGGGGCCGCAGGCTTAATGTACCAAGCGGGCCTCTCTTTCCTACTAGGCATAGAGAAGCGAGGAAACACATTAGAAATAACGCCGCAGTTACCGTCACAGTGGGAGCGATTTAGCGTAGCGATAGATATGGATAAAGCACACTACGTAATTGAGGTAGTAAGACACTCGCATGGAGCAAAGACCGTGCATACAAATGAAGCATCTTGCACGCGTAATGAGCTCATATCGTCGCCTTATGCCAATGAAAAGTGCGACGTTTATATCGATGAAGAGAAACAGAGCTTCACCACAAACATCGCGTTTCCACTTTTAGCAGGCAAGCATCATGTCAGAATTTTGATATAAGACTAGGTAATGTGGCTCAGCGAACAGAGGCGCTAAATACAGCGAGTATATTGGTGAGAGAACTCATACTAAAGGATATATCTAATGATGCGATTTCACGTAATTTTCGCTGTTATCGTTTTGGCGACACCGCTAACAGGCTGCAACAAACAAGCAAGCGATAGCGACACAGTGCCAAGTTCCACAGCCATTGACGCACCTTCAATAAAAAAGGCTCCCTCCGCGCACCAGAATGAAGATTTAACACAAGAGATCCGCACGAGACTTAACACACTGGGAATGAATGTCACTAATGACATCATCGTAGATGCAGTCAATAACGACATTATCCTCTCCGGCAGAGTTTCGTCTGAAAAACAAAAACAAATGGTATTGAATGCTGTTCGAGAAATTGAGGGCATCAATGTCATTACCGACGAAATTGTGGTGGTTCCGATAGATTAGTACTGCGCTTAGAAACGCCACAATTGAAGGAGTACCGAGATGCCAATTCAGATGAATAGTCCACCTGAGAATCCTTGGGGTAGCGGTCAAACAGGAGGTCCCCCGCCTGATTTGGACAAAGATGTAAAAAAGTTGCTCGAAAAACTAAAACGCTATTTACCTGGTGGAAGTCCGAAGAGTTTTCTAATTTTCGTACTCCTTTTGTTCGCTCTTTTTGTGATATGGAATGTTTTTTATACCGTGCCTAGCGACTCTGTTGCAGTAGTTCAGCGGTTTGGCAAACTGCATGCTCAAAAAGAGCCAGGATTACATTTGAAAATTCCTTTTGGGGTTGACGCAATACATATTGTGCCTACGAAGCGTCAGTTAAAACAGGAGTTTGGATTTGCTACTGCGTCCGCAACAAATCCAGGGCAAGGCTCGAGGGGTGACTACGCACTAAGAGAAACCCAAATGGTAACGGGAGACTTAAATGCAGCGCTTGTAGAATGGGTTGTTCAATACCGTATTGCCAACCCCGTTAACTACCTATTCGAAGTACGCGACCCCAGTGAAACGCTACGCTACATTTCTGAATCTGTCATGCGAGAAGTAGTGGGAGACAGAACGGTAGACGAAGTAATAACGATAGGTAGGCAAGACATTGAATTTCAATCTTTGGAACGCCTCAGAGAAATAGCACAAACCTATGCTATGGGGATTGCTATTGACCAAGTACAACTAAAAAACATCAACCCGCCCTCGCCGGTTCAAGCATCATTTAATGAAGTGAATCAAGCACAACAGGAAAAAGAACGACTCATCAATGAAGCCAGAAGGGAATACAACAGAGTGATCCCGCTTGCCGAAGGCGAAAAAGATCAAAGAATACGCGAAGCCGATGGTTATCGCTTACAGCGTATAAATGAGGCTCAGGGAGATATAAGTAGATTTAACGCACTTATGGTGGAGTACCAAATAGCGCCGGAGGTAACCCAGCGCAGGATATATATAGAGCACCTTGAACGCCTGCTTCCCCGTATAAAGCACACCTTTTTACTCGACGGTGATAAGGGGGCGGTCTTACCCATTATGAATTTAGGTGCTGATAGTTCGGTACTGCTGGGTGAAGAACAAAATGACTAAAAGACGAATTTCGATATTGCCCTTTTTTGCTCTATTAGCTTTTGCCGGCTGGATCATAAGCCATACACTTTTTACGGTAAGCGAGACCGAACAAGTCATTATTACCCAGTTTGGTAAGCCAATGGGAGCGCCTATCACAGAAGCGGGTCTTTACGCCAAAATCCCTTTTATTCAAACCCTAAACTCTATCGACAAACGCATACTGGAATGGGATGGCCCGACTTCCGATATGCCTACCAAGGATAAGCTTTACATATCCGTTGACTTGTTCGCCCGCTGGCGAATTGTAGAGCCACTGCAATATTTTTTGCGCTTAAAAGATGAAAGAAGTGCACAGTCTCGACTCGACGACATATTGGGAAGTGAAACCCGGAATGCGGTGGCCAAGCACAAATTAATAGAGATCATACGCACTACAAAACTGAGGGTGCCTGAAAAAGACGCGCTCCTCAATGACGTTGAGAGAAGGCTTAATATGGGCAATTTAGTGCCCATAATAAAAGGGCGAAAAGTTATTGAAAAAGAAATCTTTGAAGCCGCAGCGGAAAAAATAAAGGTTTTTGGCATAGAGCTACTCGACATTCAGTTTAAACGCATCAATTACAACACGAGTGTACGCCCTAAGATATATGACCGGATGATAAGCGAACGGCGCCAAATTGCTGAACGTTTTCTTTCCGAAGGCAATGGCGAGTCTGCAAGAATAAGAGGCAATAGAGAACGTGAACTCAAACGGATCCGCTCGGAGGCCTATAGACAGGTTGAAGATATAAGAGGAAGAGCAGATGCTCAAGCTGCCAATATTTATGCTACAGCCTACAACCAAAGCCAGGCATCACGGGACTTCTATGCATTTACGCGAACACTGTCTGCGTATGAAAAGCTATTGAATAAAAACACCACGTTGCTTCTTTCCACAGAAAGTGAACTATACCAACTATTAAAAGCAGCACCACTTGCAGAAAAAGACCAACCTAACTTTGCTAAGGATACCAATGGTGAAGACGATCTTTAGCGTTTTTGAAGCGAAGCACCATATGTGGATATGGGGAACCTGCATCACTTTTGTATGTGTAATCACCGTGGTGAACAATCGGCTTCTCACCTCAGTATCGTTGGAGCCCCTTCTCTTACTACCAGTAGTGATTGCAAGCTGGTATGGCAACCTGTTTACAGGGTTGTCTGTATCTTTTATCACGGCACTTGCTATCCTTGTTTCCTACGACCACGCTGTACTTACTTTGCCAACCACTGATGCGGTATACACCGCACTCGTTTACTTGTCGGCATTGAGTATTCTCAGTATTTTAATCCATAACTTCAGTGCCGTTTTTAAAGTTGAAGAGGCGGCGGCCGAACATGACCACCTAACAGGTTTGCTGAACACGCGCGGACTTACTTTGTTGCTCGAAGAAGAAATCGCTCGCACCAAACGCTACAGACATCCCTTCACAATTGCCTACATCGATATTGATGACTTTAAAGCAATTAACGACTCAAAAGGGCACTGCGCAGGCGACGCCATACTTTGCAAACTAGCAAAAATTATAACTACATCATTTAGAGAAAGTGATTACATTGGCCGTATCGGCGGTGACGAATTCGTGTGTTTATTGCCCGAAACAAAGCAACCAGATGCTAAGATTGTATTTGAAAAGCTACAAAAGAATCTAGATATGGCGTTCTGTAACGAAGACATTATGGTTACTTTTAGTATAGGCGTCGTTACTTTTGAATCTGCGCCGCCAAGTACGCAAACAGCAATGGCATTAGTCGATAAAGTCATGTACCGGGTTAAGAAATTAAACAAAAACGACACAGAATATCAGGTGTATTCTTCAACGCATTAACGTTTTTTTGCCAAAAAAAATTGGACTAGTTACAAATCAGCATTACTTGCAAAAGTTGTTGTAGGTTTGGCTGGAAACAACCAGTGAATATACATAGAAATTGCAACATTAAAACTTCTCACACAATGTTGAAAAAGAGATACCCTAATACTCTGTTATACTTAAGTGTTGAAGCGCATGAAACGATTTCGAGTGGTACACCAAACAACTTACGAATACTCTGATGACGTACAATTAGGCGCTCATAGCCTTCGCCTTAGACCTCGAGAAGGCCATGACCAACGTTTGGAATCATCAACGCTCGCCATTAGTCCGAACGCCGAATTAAAGTGGCATCGAGATGTAGAGAGTAACTCGGTAGCAATTGCTAGGTTTATAGAAGCCTCCCGTCGACTAATTATAGAGAGTAATTCGATAGTCCAAAAATTTGATTTAGTACCGCAGGATTTTCTCATTGAAGATTATGCGGTTAACTATCCATTTTCATATCCTGCCGACGATGCTATCACCCTATCGCCTTACTTTCGAAATTATACGGATGAAGACAATCTATACATTAAAAATTGGCTATATAGTATCTGGACTACTCAACAACCCATTCAAACCTTCGAATTACTTCTAATAATGAACCAAACCATCTATCAGAATTTCCATTATGTAAAAAGAGATGAGGAGGGAGTTCAAAGTTCGCATACCACACTCAGTATCAATGAAGGATCCTGTCGTGATTTCGCGAGCCTATTTATTGATGCTGCGCGCTATCTAGGTTTTGCCGCGCGGTTTGTGAGTGGTTATGTGTATACAAAAGGTGCTGATAGCATTTCCGGTTCAACACATGCTTGGGCAGAAGTATTTATTCCAGGAGCCGGCTGGAAAGGCTTTGACCCGACTAATGGTTGCCTGGTCGGTGTAGAGCATATTGCCGTATCTGTAAGCAGACTTCCTGAACTTGTACCTGCTGTATCTGGAGCATTTTGGGGACTACCAGGTTCAAGTTTGAAAGTAGACGTATGGGTAACGGAAGTCAAATAATGAAACCGACAAAAAAGTCTTTTTTATGACAATTAAAGGGCTTTTAACATAGTTCATTTCATTACCCCGATAAGTTCACTCCTCCTATCCTTCCACAATACCACGCTGATTAATGCAAATCTTGCACTAGCTCTTTTCTTGTCTGGTGGTTTTTCAGAAAAACCCGCTCCGTATAATGTGAGCTAATGCATAGGTGACGTTATTTCTACCCTATGAACCTATTCATATTTAGGAGACAGCCAGTGAACTACGATGTATCGATGATGGAAATAAAGCTGTTTCTACTAACAGCTCAATTTAGAAATTTTTCAGAGGTCGCTCGTCGGCAGAATATGACACCGTCTTCTGTTTCTCGAAAAATGGCTCAGCTAGAAGAAAAGGTGGGCGCGACATTGCTCCATCGCCACACTCGTTCTATTTCCCTCACTGAGGAAGGTCTGGTCTTTAGCAAACATTGTCTATCTATTTTTGAGCAATACGAAACGGTCGTTGAGCGCATTGAACAAACGGACGGCGCAGTGCGTGGGAGCGTGAAAATTAGCGCACCTGTCGCCTTCGGAAGGTTACACATTGCGCCATATTTATACGAGTTATTAGAACGCTACCCCTTACTAAATATAGAACTTCAGCAAACTGACTCTTTCATCGACCCTGCCGCTGAAGCAGTCGACCTTTTAATTCGCATTGCCGTACCGCAAGATTCCTCGTTACGCATGAAGTCGTTTGCTAAACAACGCTATGTAATGGCCGCAAGCCCTCGATATCTGAGTGCTTTTGGCGTACCGAGTAACCCGAATGAATTAAAACAACATAACTGCTTGGTTTTTAAAGGAACAAAAGGCTTACAACGCTGGTTTGTTGGGAAAACTGAATTGAGTGCGTACGAACCAAGGGGCTCACTCTACAGTGACAACGCCGAGACGTTAGTTACTGCAGCGGTTAACGGAAGTGGTTTGGTGGTCTTTCCTAGTTGGTTAATAGGAAAAGAATTAAAAAACGGCGATCTGATACCAGTGATGGAAGATTACCGAGTTTCGACAAGTTTAGAAGAGCAACTGATAAGCGCGTTATATCTAGAAACAGATAAACTTCCAGCGAAGGTAAGGGTTGTTATCGACTTTCTCGCCGAGAAATTTAGCTGTGGTGGTATTAAGGACTTATGCTACTGGGACGCTATTTAAAACCACTGGAGCCTATTCCAAATACTTAATCTATACAGGTGTGAATATCACTAACCAATAGTAAGTCGACTCACAATCCTCGGTTTTCCAGCCAAAATGACAACCATCTAATGAAGTTGATGACAACCACACAAAACTGTTTAAATATACAGTGCATTAATTTATCCTATTGAAGTGCTCTTCAATAGGATTTTTTATGCTCTCTCATTCTGAATTAAACCCGCAGCAGCAAGAAGCCGTGAATTACGGGTTGAGTTCCGTAGGAGTGGGCGAAACGGGGCTGAGCGATGAAACGCACCACCCGCTGTTAATTATTGCAGGCGCTGGCACAGGTAAAACTAACACTCTCGCTCACAAAACGGCACAGCTAATATTGCATGGTGTTGCGCCAGAACGAATTTTATTGATGACGTTTGCGCGAAGGGCTTCGTCGGAATTAAGTTCACGGGCGAACCGCATAATAGAGCGAACGTTGCGTGAGAAACAAAAGGCGTATCATCCGGTCACACTTCCTTGGATGGGCACTTTTCATTCAATCGCATCGCGACTGCTACGAGAGCACGCTTCACTCATTGGTTTAGATCCCGACTTTACGGTTATGGATCGTAACGACAGCGCGGATATGCTTGACTTGCTTCGTCACGAACTTGGCTTTAGCGGTGTCAATCGGCGCTTTCCTAAAAAGAAAACGTGTTTAGACATTTACTCTCGTTGCGTGAACGCGCAAGCACCGCTTATCGACATACTCGATACCCATTTCCCCTATTGTAGCGAGTGGGAAGAAGAGCTGAACACGCTGTTTGCTCACTACGCGAAAACTAAAATTGAACAAGTTAGTTTAGACTATGACGACTTACTGCTTTACTGTTTTCACATGGCGCAGGTCGACACTATTGCTCATAAGGTAAGAGAGCAATTCGACAATGTGTTGGTAGACGAGTATCAGGACACCAACGTTCTTCAAGCTGGCATTCTGAAAGGTTTCTTCCCTACTGGTGAAGGTCTTACCGTTGTAGGCGATGACGCCCAATCAATCTACTCATTTCGTTCAGCAACGGTAGACAATATCCTTAACTTCCCCGACGCATTTTCCTTGCCTGGCAAAGTGATAACGCTACAACAGAATTATCGGTCACATCCGAACATATTGAACTTGTCTAATACCCTTCTTTCAGAAAGCGACGAAGGCTACAAGGTGTCGTTGTTTAGCAAACGTAACATCGGTCCAATGCCTAAGTGGGTAACTGTTGAAAATGATATGTTCCAAGCAGAGTATATTGTTGAGCGAGTTTTAGCGGCTCGTGAAGAAGGGGTCGATTTAAAACAACAGGCGGTGTTGTTTCGTTCAAGTTATCACAGCGATCGTCTAGAGCTTGAACTTACTCGACGCAATATTCCTTTCGTAAAACACGGTGGCCTTAAATTTCTAGAAGCTTCGCATGTGAAAGATATGCTTTGCATTTTACGTTGGGCAGATAACCCTAAACATAAAATATCAGCCTTTCGAG